>ENA-UEOW01000086-UEOW01000086.1-human-gut-metagenome-genome-assembly--contig:-NODE-86-length-56107-cov-5.918347_pt1 | contig 56107 bp, 33 predicted proteins | sample MGYA00242894_ERZ507904 | MGnify/ENA primary metagenome ERZ507904 (study PRJEB26167, sample SAMN06115426) | human gut metagenome | host: Homo sapiens | place: China:Chongqing | collected 2015-04-10... | reverse complement strand
TGTATTGAATGCACTGAAGAATAAACTAATTTATTCCGCTTCTGATACCAATCTTACGAAATATGCTCAAATCGAGGAAGGTTTGACTTCTACCTCTGTATTTGCAAAAATTGCCCCATATGCATGGTATACATCTGGAAATAAAAACATTGTGCAGACTGCAAATGAAGAAGACGGCAAATGGACTGTTTATGATACGTGTCTGACCTATGATGACAATGATTTTTGGCTGAATAATGGGATACAGAAGTATGATGAAGAAACGGGAACTCGTACTTATACTTTTGACAGTGATACTAAAATTATAGGGTCATGGCCAGAGGTTGTTATGTGGTGGTCATCAGATCCTACATCTAAAGCCATCATAGATTTGAGAGGCCATGATTTTTATGTCACGACAACACCGGAGAGTACTACACACGGCACTCTTACAGGATTAATTGCGTTTTCTTTGCTAGGTGACGACGGTCCCCTTAGCGTAGAGGTGAAAAATCCAGGAGAAATCACACTGGAAGGAACGAACATAGATACCTACAAATCTGGGGTAATTTCATTGTACAATGATGTGGATTTCCATATCTATAATTCTAATGAAAAGAGTATATTGAAGATTAATTCTATTGGAAAAGCCAGTCCTTATCCAGCTATCTTCAACCAAAAGAGCAAGATAGTTGTGGATGGATTAGTAGATATTAATAATTTTGCGGATGCTATTTCCACATGGGGGGATAATTCCTATACATCCATCGGGGGTGGAAAAATATCCAATGTCACCAATTTTATAAAAACCTCTGGAAAAGGTGATAAGATATCGAATATGCCGGCTTTTAAATCCACAAATGCTCGTGTTGACTTTGACGTCAAGACCGATGACAAGGGCAACGTCACTGGCGTTGGAGATCGCTATGCTAAGTTGGAAGGGGATATCAACAACCAGGGCATCGGCTCTATCTTTAATATCGGTCTCGGCACTGCGGACTCCTACTGGAAAGGCACAGCCATTAATTCCGGTGACGCACTGAATCTCTACATGGCCAACGGTTCTACTTGGACCAATACCGGTGCAAGTACCGTGAAGAGTATCACCGCCGATAAGAGCTACATTGTCATGGGCAAAGATGCTTCTTTGAATCTGGGTAGCTTCAGCGGTAACGCAGATATCTTCTACCAGATGAACGGTAAAGACATCCAGGGCGGTGATGTAACCATTGCCAATGCGACCAAAGGCTCCTCCCTTTCTATGGTAGCTGATATAGACGGCACCGATATCACGACAGGTGACTATACCACTATTCTGGACAACCTGGCCAAGAAACTCTACTACACCGCAGGGGATACTCATCTTTCCGGCTATGTCAAGATTGCCGAAGGACTCACCAGTGCTTCTGTAACAAAAGCGCTGGGCGGTATCGATTTCGATCGTGCTACAGGACAGGGGAGCTACGAGAAATTTGCTTCCAGCCAGAGTAAGTTTATTTACAGCACAGCCATCAAAGGCCATATGACAGACGATATGGACTATGTAAAGACCGGCGTACTGGACACAGCTACGAACACTTACAACTTCATCAAGAATGAAACCACCATCACGGCGGAAAACAGCACCGTCTCTGGAGGACCTTGGGTGGGCCGTGTAGGCTCAGCCGTAGCAGGGATCGATGACACGACGACTTTGGATATGCATGGTCATACTCTCACTGTCAGGGAGGCTAATGCAGGTCATTCTACCGGCATCACGGCTATTGGCACAAGAGGCAAAGTGGAAATCAATAACGCTGGTGCAATGGATATCTCTGCGAGTGGCACCGGACAGACTGCTGCGCTCTTTGTCAATGGCGGTGGACAGATTGCGATTCACAATGGCGACAGCGACAAGGCCGTACTTCGTCTAAGAGCCAATGCGTCGAACAAAGCCAATGGTGCCGTCATCAAGAGCATGAATGGTGTGGCTAATGCTGCCAGTCAGATCACTATTGACGGTTTGGTTGACGTCGTAGCAGATGGACAGAATTCTAATGAAGCCGTGAGTGCGGTGGCATCCACCATCAATATCGGAGGTGGGATCGTCACGGCGGAAGACGGTGCAGCTTGGGCTATCCGCGCTTATGGAGAATTTAGTTCCCCAAATGTCGGTACTGTCAATATCAATACCACGCAAGACAGTGCTGGAAATATGAATGGCGCAGGTAGCAGAAAGACGCAGATTACAGGGAATCTCTCTACGGCAGGCGGTATGGGAAACAAAGGCCAGATCAATATCGGGCTGAGTGGAAAAGATTCCTTCCTCAAAGGGGATTACGCCACTGCTACTGGCACCGAAGTGGAAGCGCATACACAGGCTGCGACCGGCCTCAATCTGTATCTCTCCAATGGAGCCGACTGGACAGGAAACACCAAAGGCTCTACGACGCTCACTATGAATGCCAATACGACTTGGCATGGACAGAGCACATCCAGCGAAATGGCAGTCAATATGAAAGGGGCCGGTACTTGGTACAATACGGGTGCCAGCACCATCAAGCATTGGACCAGCCAGAGATCTGCTTACTGGGCAGCTACGATCGATATGACCGACAGCAAAGCAGGAGATGTCAGCATTGATAATTACAATGGAAATACCTTTGTAATTTATAAGCACAATGAAGCGAACCCGTCGACCTTGACTGGCGGTAAAGTGACCATCAAACACGCTGATGCGGGATCTTCTATCACCATGAGTACTGATAACACTGGCATCGATACAAACAATATCTATGCAGTCGACAGTGTGCTTAGTGCGTTGGCAGAAAAGCTTACCTACAGTGGTTATATCGGTAAAGCAGAAGATAACCTCAAAGGATATGTACAGATCGCGGAAGGTCTTACCGCTCGCTCTGCGGCTAAAGCTACAGGCAATATTCAGTTCAGTGAAAAAACCGGACAGGGGAGCTTCGACAAGGATAGCCTGGCACCGTCTATTTCCTACCCGAGCGAACAGGGGAGCAGCGAATTTGGTACCGCTATTACCGGCGATAAGAGCAAAGATACCGAATACCTCAAGAAAGGCGTCCTCAGCACGGACACTGGGGAATATACCTTCACCAAAGAAAGCAATACCATCACTGGTAACAACCAAGCCATTGCCGGTGGTGCATGGCTTGGAAAGGTTACTGCAGCCGTATCTGGTGGACAAGGAACCAACACCATTATCCATGCAAATCGCAACAAACTGCAGATTTCCGAAGATGGCAGCCAGGGGCGTAATGGAACTACAGGCATTTCTGCCATTGGATTGGGAGAGGACAAGCCAGAGAAATTGGGCAAAGTCACTATCAAAGATGCGGGTAATATGACTATCACCACGCGTGGCAGCGGTGTCACAGCTGGGCTCTTTGCGAATAGCAGCGGTGAGATTTACATCGATAATGCAGGAAAAGATGCTAATGGTAACGACTATGTCCTAAAAATTGACAGTAAATCTAAGGCCAAGGCAAGTGGCGTGGGCATCAAGACCATGAATGGCGCGAAAGGTACCAGCAAGATCACTGTGACTGGATTGGTCGATGTGGTGGCTGACGGCAAAGCAGATGAAAATGGGTTTGCTGCGAATGAAGCGATCAGTGCTGTAGCGTCCACTATAGATATCGGCGGTGGCAATATCGCAGCTATTAACGGTGCCTGGTCGGCCATCCGCGCCTATGGTGAGTTTGTGACGCAGAATACAGGTACAGTCTATGTCAATGTAAAGCGAGACGATAATGGCAAGATGGTCGGTGCCGGAAACAATAAGACCACCATCACCGGTGATTTCGTGACCAATGGCGGTATGGGTACCAAGGGGCAGATCAATGTCGGGCTCAATGGCAAAGACTCCTTCTGGGAAGGTAACTATGCGGATACCAGAGGATATGGCGTGACGCAGGGACAGCTTGGTGCGGTCAACCTCTTTATGAAGGATGGAGCCCATTGGAAAGGCTTCGCTAACGGTGCCGTCAACGCTAATCTTGAAGGGGAAGACACGTATTGGTACGGCTTCGCCACCAGCGAAAACACCCAGCTCACACTGAAAGATGGTGCCACCTGGATCAATGCTATCACGCCAGATCAGTTGGATCAGGACGGCAAACCTGTAGAAAGCCACATCGGATATCTCACTAGTGACAACGGCTTTATCGATATGACTGGGCGTAAAGTCTTTGTTGCATCCAGCAAGAGTCTCTCTGGTTCCACCACCGGTGACGGTGCTTCTTCTATCACCGAAAGTGAAAATGGCATCACTGGCAACCTGACGATCAATGACTACAGCGGCTCTGCTACCATCCTCTACAGAAGAGACGCAGCAAGTCCGACAGATGTCCTTGGCGGGAATGTTACCGTGAAGAAAGCGGCGGATAATTCTGTTATCAATCTTCGTACGGATGGAGAGGGGCTTAATTACCATGATACCGATACCCTGCTGAAAACCTTCAAGAATCTGGCAAATAAACTCTACTACACTGAAAAAGTAGAAGACAAGGCAGATACTGCTGAGGTAAAGGCTGGGATGCTGGCAGGTGAAGGAGATGTTGTGACAGATACCACGCTGAATTTGGCGGATCATCTGAAAGGCACAGTAGGTATTAACGAAGGGCTGACCAATACCTCTGCTACTGTCAAACTGGCAGATATTATCTTCCAGAAAGATCATCAGGGTCAGGGAACCATCAAGATGGATCCATCGTCAATCAAGACGGGAGATAAATCGAACATCATCTACGGTGATAAAGAAACTGCGATGATGCGTGGTGCAAAGAGCGCAATGACCACCTCCATGCTCTCCTGGAGAAGCGATATGACAGATATGACCAGCCGCATCGGTGATCTTCACTATGGCGCTGAGGATGGTATCTGGGCAAGAACCTTTGGCGGCAAAGTCAAGTACGACAAAGACAATGCAAAAGTGACGAACAGCTTCTGGGGAGCGCAGATCGGTGCGGACAAACTGCAGAAGAATGGCTGGCATGTCGGCGGTGCCTTCGACTACAATAAGGGCGATGCCAAGTATGACAAGGGCGGTGAAGGAGATCCGAAGCTCTACACCTTCTCCCTCTATGGCAGCAAACTCTTTGATGATGGGCAGTATCTGGATGTCGTAGCGAAAGTCGGACATACCAGCAATGACTATACGGTGTACAATGACAGCGGGTACAAGCTCGATGGGGATTACAGCGCGACTGGTTACGGTATTTCGGCAGAATACGGCAAGCGGTTTGGTGGTGAGAAAGGATTTATCGAACCACAGGTACAGCTGACACTTTCGCGTCTCGGCAGTGCAGACTATGATGCCGTCAGCAACTATGCGGGGGGCAAGAAGATGCACGTCAGCCAGGACGGCATGACCAGCTTCATCGGTCGTCTGGGCGTCGCTGCAGGAAAGGCTACAGATAAAGGCAACTTCTATCTGAAGGCCAGCCTGCTTCATGAATTCAGCGGGAAGACTACTAGCACCTTCAGCGCAGAAGGAGAAGCTACTTCCAGCGTAGATCAGGACTTCGGCGATACTTGGGCAGAGCTGGCTTTGGGTGGCACCTACAGACTGTCGCCATCCAGCATGCTCTATGCGGATATCACGAAGAGCTTTGGCGGTGATTATGAAGTACAGTGGAAGGCCAATGCAGGTGTTCGCTTCACCTTCTGATGCTTTTGATTTCGATAGCTCATCTCTGATCGTATAACAAAAAACTCGTGAATCGTAATGAGATTCACGAGTTTTTTGTTATATTAAGTTGCATTAGTTGTTGGAATCAAATAACCAGCAACTTACAACAATCAACAATTACTCATCCGCTATCTTATCAGTTGAAAAAGTGAATGAGAAACTACTGCATTAAAGATTTTCAAATGTTTTTAATTTTCTCGTTGACTGTATGATAATCATACGGAATATCATTTCCTTAATGAAATGGTATGGGGAATGCTGGTGTAAATCCAGAACTGTCCTGCAACCGTATGGGGAGAAGGTTCATTGCACGTCTTTCACAAAGAAATGAATTCATCGAGGAACTAAGTCGGAGTGCCATGCTTTTTCGTAACTATCACATCATGATGGTGTTCAAAGATCTGCGAGGTATGGGTCGGATAGAGTGATATTTCTTTTGTGATGCTCAAAATCCGGTCTATACTTGGTAGCTTTTTTATTTAATCAGTATATCTGAGAGAGGAGTGCATGATTTATGAAAAAGGAAATGAAAAATTGGCTTCGCAGTAGCATTGTTTTGGCTTTGGCGGCGGGTGCCTTGGTCGGAGGTTCGTCTGTGCAGGCGGCTAATACGTATGATATGACCCAGGGGGAGTTTCTGACCAATGGACTCAATTATACGACTACGAACACGTACCAAGATAGGGATACATTGATTTATAAATGGGATGCTAAAAACAAGAAAATCATTGGGGGAAATGTTAGCGTTGGTCAAGATGTCTTGAATTCATCTTATGATGGTGTCAATGTGAATCTGGTGATTGATGCATCAGATTTGTCGAGTATGAGCAACGATGATGTCAAAGAAGCTATGACGCAGTTGGCCTCTAAAATTAAAAATTATGCAGAGACTAACCGATATCGGCTGAATGCCTATGTACAAGTACGAGAAGGATTGACCGCTTCTTCCAAGGTTCTTCGTTCTTATCAGTTGGAATACAAAACTCCTGGTTGGGGTGATCCAGATCAAGAAATCAAACCAGATGCAAATGTCGGAGATCTAGCGGAGGGTGTCTTTGCCACTCCTATTATCAATGGCGCAGCAGGCAGTGAATATGAATTTGATGAAAATGGGGTTTGGCGATATAAAGGCTTTAGAGGAGCAGTGGATGTTAATTTTACTACTCCCGCTACAGATAATGTGTATGCGGCTATTCGTACAGATGGGAAAGATACAGGAATTTCAAATCTGACGGAAAATAGTTCGTTTAATTCTACTTTACAGATGAATGCAGATGCGTCTTCTTTAGCTGATTCCAAAGCTTACTTGGCGTATAGTGGGACAGGAAATCAGGTCAGCGTGATTGCTGATGAATTGAATGCTACGGTCAAAGGGACGGAAGCAACTGGGATTTATGCAGGGCATGAAAATGGTGATACCACGAGTAAGGTAGTGGTTAATGGTGGCATTAATCTGACATTGGATGGTAAGAAAACTACTGGTGTTGAAGCAGGAAAGAATGGGGAAGTCTCCTTATTAACTGGTCAGAAGATTTATAATAGAACCAATACTGTTAGTATTGAATCACCCAATGGTCATGCCGTATATGCACATGACGGAGGCAAGGTTACTTTAGATGCTGTGAAAGTCAAGAAAGCAGATAAATCTGCCATTTGCGCAGAAAAAGGTGGCAACATCACATTGGGCATTGTAAGTGGATTAACAGATGAATCGATTAGTACAGATGACGATGCAGGTAGTCAGGTCTCTTTATCTGTGGATGGAAATTACACAGGGCAAGTGAAGGGGAATGTCAATGTAGCCTTTACTAAGGGTTCTACTTATAAGGCAGATAATGATAGCATTGGCACTGTGACTTTGAATGGTTCCACATGGGATGGTTCCTTGTTGCGTGATAATGGATCAGTATCGATCAACTCTAACGGTCAGTGGAATATGGGAGAAACTGGTCGAGGTATCAAATTATCTGCTTTGACCGGCGGTAAAACGACAGCCAGTCGTGGCTATGTGAAGATGGGCAGTGATAATCTTCACATCGGTACTTACAGTGGAAATGGCACATTTATTTATGATCATGATGCTTCTGATCCGACGAAGATTCTTGGTGGGAACATTACTATTGAAGAATCTAAACCACTAAGTCTTTCTAGCACTGATTTGGGGGATAAGGGTGATTCTACAGCAGAGGGGACTTCCGCATCTACAATTGCTATTGCGACCGATAGTGCCGGTATCGATACCACGGATAATGCTTTAGTTGAAAAAGTGCTGGATAATTTGGCAAGTAAATTGGCTTATCTGAACTATACTAAAGGAGAACGCAACTTGAGTGGTACCGTAGAATTATTGGAAGGACTGACCAGTAGTTCTGTGACCAAGCATTTTGCTAATCTGACTTTTGATGAAAAGACTGGCCAGGCAAAACGGGATTCGGAAGTCTATCATCCCTATGTCACCTATATCACTGGGGACGCTTCTATCGATACGGCCTATGCAGACGCTTACAATGCAGATACCAATACCTATGATTTCAGTCAAGATGTATTTATTCGAGAAGCAAAGTCTACAGATTCCGTTTGGCCAGGTAGTTTGTATTATGGATTGATTACCAATTATGGGACGGAATATGAAAAGCCAAGCCAAGGTTTTGGCATGTGGAAGAGGGCTAAACCAGATGATGGTCCTTCTTATACCATTGATCTTCACGGAAATAATTTGACTGTTGATTTGGAAGCATTCCCTGAAGCGAAGACGACAGGGAGCCAGCCGATGTGGACTACAGCCGCTATCATGGCAGCTCGTGAAGGAACCATTAAGATTACTAATCCAGGGGAAGTTCATTTGACTTGCAATGCTAATTACTATTATGGTAGTGCCATCCGTGCTTCTACTAGTGCTGGCACTACCAATGGTGCTCATGTGGTCATTGAAAATGATCAAGGAAACTTGAAAGACCATATCGTATACCTTCGTGGTGGCATTGATACACCAGGGTATCAGCTTGATTATCGTACTATTGAGACTTACGGGAATGCTAAAGCTAAGGATATAACACAAGAAAACTCGGTATACATCAAAGGCCTCGTAGACATTGAAGCAGATAAGCATGCGGCTGTTTTTGCACGAGGCGGTTGGATTCGTCTGGGTGGTGGTCGTATTTCTGTGGATAATTACGATGCGCTTTGGACGGCAGGTAAGGGTCGCATTGATATCAATATGCTGGTCGATGATGATGGCACTGTGAAAGGTGCTGGCAGTAATGATTTTGTACTGAAGGGTAATGCAGTGACCGCTACTCCTTACTATGGGAATAAGGGGACATTGAATTTGGCCTTTACCACAGCAAACTCTAGGTTTGATGGGGAAACTGGAGGTACCGGTGAACAGAATCTCTATGTACAAAATGGAGCGGTTTGGAACAATACACCAGAATCGTATAACATCTGGAGTTCCGGTGAAGTTGTAAAATCAGATCTAGCAAGTATTGCTACCCATTTATACGGGGGACAAGATGCAGCGCATACAGGTTACCTGATTCAGGACAGTGCGAAAGATTTAACAATTAAGAATTATAGTGGCTTTATGAAAGCCTATATAGCACGGGATGAATCCAAATCTGCAGGTGAAGATGGAACTGATGCAACTAGCCAGTTTAGTCAAAAAGGAAATATTATTATCGAAAAAGCGGATCAGACAGATGGACAGAATGCAGATTTCACTTTATTGACAAGTCAGGAAGGCATTGACACTTCCAATAAAGAAGAAGTACTTTCAGTAATGAAGGACTTGGCTGGCAAGCTGATCTATAAGGAAGCCACTGACAGTGAAAATCCGGCAGTTCATCTCAATGGACATGTAGGCTTGGCAGAAGGACTGATTGCTGGTTCAGTAGAAACGAGATTGGCTGATTTGACGTTTGATGGGACGTCCGATGGAACGGGTAGTGTCGTGGATAGTACCTATCAGATTCCGAAGAATTATCCGGCTATCCTGTATGGACCTAAAGAAACTGCTATGATGCGTGGTGCTAAATCTGCCATGGCTTCTACAGCTATAATTTGGCGGGCTATCAATAATGACGTGGAACGCCGGCTGGGCGATTTACGTGTAGGCAATGCTGAAAAGGAAAATGGTATGTGGGCTAAAGTGGGCGCTGGGCGTATGTCTTACGACGAAGGAACCACAGATTTCCGTACCCGCTTTAATGAATATCATATCGGTTATGATCATGCCGTAGGCAATGCAGGATGGAGAGCTGGTGCTTCTGTCAGCTACATCGACGGGAAGAGTACCTATGAAAAGGGGACTGGTGATAATGATGTAACCAATTTCCATGTATATGCTACAAAGACCATGCAAAATGGGGCTTACTTGGATATCATTGGCAGAGTTAGCCATGCCAAGAATAAGTATCATATTATGAACGATGCAGGGAATAAACTGGACGGCGATTATGGAACCAATGGATATGGTCTATCTGCAGAATATGGGAAACGGTTTGTCAAAGATAGTGGATTCTATGTAGAACCACAAGCAGAACTGACTTGGGGTAGATTATCTGGCAAATCTTATGATGCTGCTAGTGATTATGGCGGAGGCCGTGCATTGCATGTCGATCAGGATGATTTTAATAGTTTGATTGGACGTATCGGTGTTGGATTTGGTTTAGTGAAAGAACGAAGCAGCATCTATGCAAAACTTTCGCTTCTCCATGAATTCCAAGGTGGTTTTGATACACAGTATACGGCAAAAGGTGAACCTTCTAATGCGACACATATGGACTTTGATGGTACTTGGGTATCTGCTATGTTTGGCGGTACATACCAGCTGGGAGACAGAGCCAATTTCTATGGGTATCTGGAAAAGACTTATGGTGGCGATTTAAAGACCGATTGGCGCTATAATGTAGGACTTCGTTTTACCTTTTAATAGGAGCTAGAAGCCAAGACTAGGGAAACACTGGTAATGATTAAATCAATGTTTCTCTGGTATGTGTGACTGCTATTTTAGGAGAATAAAGAGCTGTGAATTTGAAAGGAAATTCATGGCTCTTTTTTCTTTATGAGGAAGGGGAGAGTCCTTCACATAGAAGCAGGTGTGATTAGGCAAAATCCTGCACACAATTATTGCCTGTTCGTTGTTGGAGCCTTGATAACCATAAATAGGGGGCTTGACTATATGATAGTCATACGGTTGATACTAAATAAGAATATAAAGTATAAAAGGATAGGCGGCACATTTTATTTCATGCCCCATATTCATTGAGCAAGAGGGCAAAATGAAAGGACTAGAGAAAATGAAGAAATGGAATTCATCTTGGCGTAGGGAGTCCAAGAAATCTTACCTAACAATTGGCTTACTGCTAGGAATGATCTCTATGGGACAAATGTCTGTGTCCGCTAACGAACCAGAACAGGCGGAAGGACCCATATATACATTGCAAGGGATTACTGTAGAGGCTAAAAGGCCAGATTGGGAAGCAAAGCTTTCTCCGGGGACTGTCACCGTGATTCGCCCTCAGGATTTCAAAGGGGAGCAGAAGACGCTGCCGGATATGCTGAAGACGGTGCCTGGGGTACACGTGCGCGAGGTGAACGGGCACGGGCAGTATACGACGGTCACGGTGCGAGGTTCTACCGCGGCACAGGTCGGTGTCTTCATGGATGGGATACTGACAAACCTCGGGGGCGATGCGGCTGTCGATATTTCCACCATTCCGGTCAAGAATGTAGAGCGCATTGAAGTGTATCGCGGTTATGTGCCGGCACGCTTCGGAGGAACTTTTATCGGCGGTGTCATCAATATCGTGACCAAGAAACCGGATAAACCCGGAATTTCTGCAGAAGTGGGAAAGAGCTCCTATGGCGGAAAGAGTCTCTCCATGGAGTATACGGCACCTGCGGGCAGCGGTACTTTGCTGGTGGCAGGAAATTATGAGTCAAGTGATAACGATTTTTCCTATACCAATTATGCGGCGGAAAGAAATATACCGGAAGTGCAGAATGCACTATCTGGGTTTCAGAATCAGGTAGCGAATTTCAATCGCGACTGTATTGATTACTTGACTTCCACCAAAAATCAGCAGGGGCAGGAAAAAGTGCCTATTATTTCTTTGTCGCCTGAGGAAGTTGATCACTTCAAAAATAATACGGATGATTGGTTGAACTTCGTCAGAGGGACAGGCGAAAACAGCTTGGCAGGAAAGATAGAAAAGAATGCATTCGCGAATGCGATGCAAGAGGATGCACTGACCTTCAAAGATAAAATTGCCTCTACCGTTGTAAATGGTAAGACTTTACAGGAATTATTCACAAACGAATACGGAGAAGAATGGTGGTGGGGGGAAGCCAGCCGGGAGTGGAAAGAAGGTCATGGTGATTTTATAACGCCTGAAATCAAGCAGGAGATTGTACGAAATTATGTCGATCAAACGGTAGGAGACACTATCGCCAATGAAAAGTTGAATACGGACCCGGAAACCAGCAAGAGTTTAGAAGGATATAAGAAGAAGGTCGAAGAATATAAGAAGAAATTGAAAGAAGCGAAAGATGGGAAACGTTGGCGTAAGTACAATGATTATAAAAATAGCAGCGCATTAGTGAAGTGGCAGAACCAGAACTGGATGGTCAAAGGTTCCTGGAATCAGATCGATCGGCATTTACCGGACGGATTGTGGGGGGGATCGGCTGCAGATGCTATCATCCATAATGGGGTTGATTTGAGAGATGTTTATTTCTATGACAGTCGGAGGCAAAAATTAACCAATACAGAGCTGATGCTACAGAATCGGAACCAGAATGGTCGGTTAGAATGGGGCTGGACGGCGGACTATCTTCACCAGAAGAAGAGCTATAAAGCGGAAAATATCATGAAAAATGATGTGACGGACGTGGAAGCTGTGACAGTTCCCCTAAGAGAATGGAGCAAGTATACTTCGAATAAGTACAATATCCAGCTGGATGGGACGTACAAAGTGTCTGAGCGTAATATGCTTGATTTCCAGATGAATATGTCGCATGAACGGTTACATATCGATGGCTCGCTGATGGATAAGGTGCTGGGAGATTCTGATATAGCCAATACCCTTGGGCAGACAAGAAATCGATATGATCAGGACATTTTGAATGTGCAGCTGCAGGATACGATCACCTTAGATAGGAAGTCCACCTGGTTCTTGACGCCGAGCCTTCGCTATAACCGGTCCAAGATTACTGGCTACAGCGATGGGAAACGATTTGCAGTGAATCAGGAGAATCGTTTCCATTGGCTGCATCCGAAAGACAGCCAGGTGGATGACAAGGTGACCTGGCAGCTCGCTTTGAAAAAAGAGGTCAATGACCAGCTGACGCTTCGCATGACTGGTGGGACATACTACCGCTTGCTGAATATGTATGAAATCGCAGGGGATGGGGCTGGTATCCTGCCCGCTTCTCGTGGCAGCGGTCAGAATTCTGTATTCCCTGTTCCGGAAGAAGGAAAGCAGTTTGATATAGGTGCCATCTGGAAAGGAAAACTGCTGCATGCGGATAACAGTACGCAGCTCACATATTTCTGGAGAGACTCGACCAATATGCTGCAGTTGGTCCGGGCAGGGAAAGACCATTGGTCTTATTTCAATGATAACCGCGGCAAGGTACATGGCGTGGAATTCCAGTCCAATTTCAGCTGGAAGAAGGTGGATCTGGACTTGCGGGCCACTTACATGCAGACACATATGCAAAGGAAAAATAGTGCCGTGGGCTATGGTTATTCTGATATCTGGGCTACCTATCAGCCGGAGTGGGAAGGAAATGCGAGACTGACCTATCGCCCGAATCGGCATGTGGATCTATTTGGCGAAGTCCATTATACCGGCGGTTATTATACCGATTACAGTAAGGACTCCAGAGGCGGAGAGTATGCACATTTGTCAGGGCGGCCGGTTAATGCACTGACGACCATCAATGGCGGTGTGAAATGGAAACCGGCTGACAGCTGGCAGCTTACTTTTGGCTGTAATGACATATTCAACAGGGGACCAAAGATGAAGATCCGAAGCAATACGGCTTTCACGGTGCCGGGATACATCAATCCGGAATTCCCTATCCAGGGGCGGACGTATTATGCGTCGATCCGTTATCAATTCTAAGGAGGAATAGATGATGTGGAAAATGAGTAACAAAAAACGCAAGATGGCTTTCCTGACTGCTCTGATAGGGAGCCTTATGGCGGGATCCAGTGTAGGGGCGGCGAATCTGATGGCAACGATCCCATCGGATTATGCCAATAGCCAGATGGGAGGAGTGACAGGTTCCCGCGTGACCACGAAGGTCGATGCGGCTCCAGTGGTAGGAGCGGTGAAGAATTTGAACAGGGATCCGGCTACGTTCTCTGTGATGCTCGATGGGGAAAGCAAGATTTTCCTGCGTCAATACGTCTATGGCGTCACAGACCTGAAAGGAAGTATCCTGATGGATGCGGATGGAGACTGGGCTTCTGGTGCCAATCCTACAGGAGTGATTAAAGCCGTTCCGAATGCGCATGCTGTTACTGGGTTTGGAAATACCATTTATGCGACGGGCTATGATCAGGGGCAAGTGGGTATTGCGCACATTGTGGATAATCAGATTGCAGAAGATACAACCAAAACCGTCGATTTAAAGAAGGATATCAAGGAAAAGACCGGGGATATAGATGCCAAGGCGTATGATACCTATACAGATACGAATGGCAGTATACAGACTACGCGCGTTCATGGGGAAGGGCTTTTGGTCAAAGATGGCTATTTATATGTGGCAGCCAGTGTCAATCTCAAGGGCGGATACGATAATTATGATAATGGGTATCTGATGCAGTATAAGATCAATAGCGATGGCGGTTTATCTTATAATGGGTATGCCCGCATTGGGAAAAATACGGATCAGGTGAAACTGAATAATTATAATCATTTAATCTTGAGTACTTCTATTGGGGGCTATCAAAATTATGGTTTCGGAAATAAAGAAACTTCTTTGGATTATGTAAATATTAACGGGAATAATATTGGAAATCTTCATGATAAAAAGTCGATCATTTTACCGGAGCAGGTTAAAAACGATGGCTATGATTTCCGTGATATGAAGGTACTGCCGGATGGTACTGTTTATGTGATGAAGTATACTTTGAGTGATGTAGGAGGGGACAATAAGAGTGGATTTACCGGCCGTGTGTACCAGACGACCATGGCCAATCTGATGTCGAAAAATCCGGATGATTGGAATATAGTGCTGGCGGGTACGGTCGGAGAAGATGGAGGTTGGTTTGGTCGCCTGAATGCGGAGTATTATACCAAACGGTTATGGGTAGAATGGGGTAACAATCTCTATGTGTACGAAGATGGAGATACGAAACCTACGCACCAATGGGAGACGAAGGACTTTTCTACTGACAAGCAGTTCTATCAGTTCAATTCTGTCACGATGCTGCCGACCGATCAAGTCTGGGGAAGTCTTGCCAAGTTGACGACGTATCGTCCTGAAGGCTTTACTGCATCTTCAGAAACAAAAATCACCCTGGAGAATGCAGATGCCAAGATAGGAACTGTAACTAGAAAAGCGGGTATTACTGGGACATCGGCGGACCAGACAGCTTTTAGTGATGTCATTTCAGATGATGGAACGTATTCTTTTACCAAAGATGAAGTGTTAAGTATCAATCTTGGAAAAGAAGGGGATCATGCCACCAATGCGGCAGCGGTCATTCAGGCGAAAGATGGGAAAGACATCACGATCGATGCTTCTGGTCATACCTTACAGCTAGCCTCTAAAAACTATATAGCATCTCCTGTAGGTATTTATGCCGGGAATGGTAAGAATGTAACGATCACGGCAGACAAAGTGGATGTCGTGACTTCCGGATATTCTAGCGGGAATTCCTTGACCAATGCGATCTGGAATGATGGCGGGAAAAATACAGCCAGCCAAATCACCGTCAATGGAGATGTCAATATTTCCATGTCTGGCGGTTATGGTGGCAATGGTGTCGCTATCCAGAAGTCGTTCCGCTGGGGAGAAAACAGTCAGGAATCGACAGTGTCTTCTGCTATTACGATTCATGGCAATCTGAAAATTGCAGGAGAGGACAGTGCAACGTGGGGCATTCCTGTCAATCAGGAGAATGTTCTGTCTCGTTTCAATAATGCAGGCATTCTGACGAATATTGAAAAAAGCAAAGTCACTGTCACTGGTGATGTAGATATGGCGGTGTATGGCAATGGAATCACCACCAATGCAGTTGGTAGCGAGGTATCCATTGGAGGCGGGCATATTACTGTGCCGCAGGGAACGAAATATGGCTATTATACACTGGGTGCCTATGTGGGTACGATCAATGTCAATATGAATGAGGCAGGCTCCGCAGCCGGTACACATGATGTACAGCTGGATGGAGATGTATTTGCTTTAAAATCGACGGGCACCATCAACTTGGGGCTGACAACGAAGAATTCCTACTTGAATGGTATCATTGACAATGGCGGCAAGGTCAATATGTGGCTGCAGAATGGAGCCGTCTGGACCAATGAAGCGAAAAATACCCGCTATAAACAGGACGATGAGGATGTAGGAAATAATGAGATAAGCCGAGTGACATTCCTGCATGGTGGTACGAAGTCCGGTACAGGTGATACAGCGGGTGTCATCATTCAAACAGCAAACAGCAAGTCGCTGACGATCGACAAATTCTCTGGAGCGGCAAAGGTACTGTACTCACATGATAGCAATACCCCCACGAAGATATTGGGCGGGGATGTGACCATCGGCAGGGCTATTCGTGGGTCAGAAATCGTTCTCCGGACGGATTATGATGACAACATGCAGTCTGATGCAGTAAAGAATCAGGTTTTGAATGCATTGGCAGAAAAACTGTACTACAAGGATGCTGTCAATGGTAAGAAATTCCTTTCCGGGAAAGTGGAAATCGCGGAAGGCTTGACAGCTTCCTCTGTGGCTAAATATACCGGAAATATTGCATTTAATCAGACGGATGGACAGGGCAGTTTTGCAGGCAGTGGAGAAAAGCCGGAACCTCCGGCCGAACAGTCGAAGACGCTTTTCACTTCTTCGATAACTGGCGGAGATGACCAAGAGTACAAGGATGATCATGTATGGCAGGATCAGGTGTACACCTTTACCAAGGATAAAACGACTATCCGGGTAGAGGGAGGCGCAGCTGTCGATGCAGTGAAAGACGTGACTATCACAGCCGATGGAAATGAACTGGATCTGACCGGCGGAGAAGCCGGGATCCGTGCAGCGGCTGGAAAGACTGTAGACATCACGGCAGGTACACTCAAAGTCAATGGCAAGACGGGGATCGATGCGGCTGGCACTGTGACACTCAAGGGCAAGAGCGAAATCACCGGGACTGAAAAGGCTGTCAACGTACAGAAGGGCGGAAGCGTAACGCTTGGCACATCGACCATCTCTGGAGATGTAGAAAACAGCGGCCATCTGACACTTGACGCAGCGACTACCGTGAGCGGCAGCATCGCCAATGTGGGCGTCCTTGCGGTAAACGGTGAGACCCATGCCAAAGATCTGACCACAACGGGAACGATGACTGTAGGAACTGATGGTGTGCTTGCGGCAGACAATATCAATGTCAATGGAGGTACCTTCACAGCCAATGGCAGTGTGAGCAGCACTGTCAAAGCTGACAAAGGCGGCAAGGTCATCCTAAAAGGAAAGAAGACCGTACTGAAAGGTCTGGTGAGTGGTGATCATTCCAGCATCGAAGCGATTCTTTCCGGAAAAGACTCCGCATTAAACGGCAGCTTTGATGGAGCAGGGAGCGTGACTCTGTCATTGGCAGATCAAGCAAACTGGACAGGGAATGCTGTTGGAAACGGGGCTTACGCCGTTACCATCGGGAAAGGCAGCACCTGGACGGGAAGCAGTGCAGGAAACAATACCAGCCTCACCCTTGGAGGCACTTGGAACAACCGTGGAACAAGCAGCCTGAAGCAGATGGCAGGAAACGGTGGTATCATCGATATGACAGATGCAAAGGCTGGTACTGTCACCATCCAGAGCTATGGCGGCAGCAGCACCTATATCTACAAACACGACACAACAAAACCGGCAGATGCCAACAGCGGTTATGCTATCCTTGGCGGAGATGTGAAGATTTCCCAGGCAGACAAAGGCAGTGAGATCACCCTTCTTACCGATCGTGCTGGTTTGGATTTCGATTCGGCCAAAGCAGATGAGAAGAACCTCATCAGCGGTACGCTGAATGCGCTCGCAGGGAAACTCTACTATACGGGCTACGCAGATGGAAATCTCAGTGGAACGGTCAAGATCGCAGAAGGCCTGACAGCATCTTCTGCCAGCTTGAGATCTGAAACCATCACTTTCTCCACCGCTGATACAGGTACCAAGAAGGCAGGACAGGGATTCTATGCCTATACGCCGGAACAGGAAAAGCCCAATTATAAAACGGGCGCTATTACCAAGTCTGAAGATATCAGCCTGAGTCGTGAGCTGGATGAAAGCGGCGTAGCACATGTTTCTGTAACCGAATCGAATGCAGGGGGGGATAAATTCGCCAGCGCCATTTACGCAGGCGAATCAACTGATCCGTCCAGTCCGATGACTGTCAAAATGTCCGGCAAGGGATTGGCTTTGCATGTTGCACAAACCAATGGACAGGCAGCAGCGATTTACGCAGACGCTAATACTTATATCAAGGTTATAAATCCGTCTGCTGATCAAAAGCTGACGATTACTGCAAATAATACGGATACCAGAGGCGCTCATGGTATTTATGCTGACAGAAATGCGCACCTAAATATTTCCGGTCCGGTAGAAATTACCGATATTGTTACGAAGGGTGATGCCGCAACCGGCATCAATATTCAGGGCCAGCGGAGTGAGATTACTATTGATGGTCCGCTGACAATCAGCAATGTCAAAGGCCTTAGAGAACGCGGCGCAGGCATGAGTGCTGCCGGTATTCAGGTCACCGGTGACAGCTCCACTGTGACTGTCAGCGGTCCGGTCGATATCTCCGGTGTCCGCGGCAGCGGCATTCTACTGAAAGGCAAGGATACCAAGGTATCTGTCGGCGGCGGCACCATCACGGCAGCTGAAGACAGCGATCATTCGCATAATTTCTATGCAGTCCGCGTAGATAAAGGCACGCTGGACATTAACATGAAGGACGGCGCTGCAGGCGATACGACCACCAAGATTACCGGTGATATGTATGCCACCGGCCAATATGGCAAGAAGGTCGTGGAATACACGGGTGGTGAGCTGATCGACTGGAATGACGCAGGCATCCTTAATGTGGCTTTAACTGATAAGGATTCCTTCTGGAAGGGAGTGGCAGCCTATGACCAGTATAATTCTGACTATGGCGCTGGCGGCAATACTACGCATGATATCGGCCAGTTCAATCTGTATCTGCAAAACGGTGCAGCTTGGACAAACGAACAGCAATCGCATGTAACTACTACTACTGTTTCTAAAGCAGAGTGGGGTGGCAGCACCTTGGCAAGTCTGCATGGCGGCAGCAACGCGGCAAACGCCGGCCTAATTTATCAGAAGGACAATAATCCTATTTCTGTTGTCAATTACAGCGGTCATACCACTGTATTCTATGAACATGATGCCAGTGACCCGACCAAGTTGAATGGCGGCAGCTTTAATATTACCAATGCAGCAGAAGGCTCTGCTATCACCTTTATTACGGATAACAAAGGCATTACTTCCGGCTTTGCAGATGGAGATTCCGCTGATGCTAAGGATCAAGTGGCACGCGTGCTGAATAACCTGGCAGGCAAGCTGTTCTACAAGAACTATACGGATGGTCATCTCTCTGGCGTAGTGAAGATTGCTGAAGGCCTGACTGCTTCTTCCGCAGCACTGAAGACCGGCGATATTTCCTTCTCCACGGATCAGACGGGTACCGGTGTAGCTGGCCAAGGTTATTATGCCTATACGACCAGCAAGCCGGGCAGCCAGACAGCCAAGGAGTTTACAGCGGCCATCACTGGTGACGCATCACTCGATACAGTATATGCAGATAAAGGCGTACTGAAGGACGACGGCACCTATGTATTCACGGCGGGCAGTACGACCATCACACCTGAAAAGCATCTGATTGCAGGTGGCGCATGGCTTCCGCAGATTGGTGCAGCGATTTCCGGCTCCGATGAAAAGCACAATGTGACCATGGATATGAATGGGAATAAGCTGACGGTAGATACAACAACGGATACCCATACAACCGGTATCGCAGCCATCGGCAAGGGTGTAGTCAACATCAAAAATGCCGGTGCCATGTCTGTCAGTGCAACAAGCACCAAGGGTGGTCAGACAGGCGCACTGTTCGTGAATGCCGGAGGAACGATTCAGATTCACAATGCCGGTGCTGATCATGTACTTACCTTGCGCGCGAAGAGCACGGCTCCGGCAAATGCTGCCGTGATCAAGAGCATGAACGGCGTAAGCGGCGTGATGTCTGCTATCACCGTGGACGGTCTTGTCGATATTTTAGCTGAGAAGAGCGGGGGCTCCGGTGCGAATGAAGCTATCAGTGCAGTTGCCTCCAAGGTTGAGGTTGGCGGCGGCGTCATCAAGGCGATCAACGGAGCAGAATATGCGATCCGTGCTTACGGTGAATTCGCTTCCAAGAACCGCGGACAGGTGAATGTGAATGTCAAGAAGGATGCCAAAGGCGCTATCATCGGTGCAGGCAGCAATACTGTTCAGCTGGAAGGAAATGTCTATCTCGGCGGCGGCATGGATAATGCCGGTGCCAATGCAGATGTCAGCCTCGGTCTGAATACGAAGAACTCCTTCTGGAAGGGCGATGTAAGCAATGCTAACGGCAGCAGTGCAGGTATCGTGAACCTTTACATGGGAAGTGGTGCATCTTGGACCGGCAATAACCTTTCCGGCAACACCGTAAACGCGAATCTGGATCACGCCACCTGGACCGGTTCTAGCAGTGGCAATGCGATGCACCTGAAGCTGGATAACTCTATCTGGAATGTAAATGGTGCCAGCAAGCTTGCTTCCTTCTCCGGTAACAAAGGCAGCATCTTTGTGGCAAGTAATGCAGGCAACATCAGCGTAGGTGATTACAGCGGAAATACCACTGTGATTTACAGTCATGATGCTGATCATCCGACGAATATTCTTGGCGGCAGCTTCACCATCGGTCAGGCGAAGGATGGGTCTGCCATTACGCTCATCACGGATAACCAGGGCATCACGAAAGGTTTTACCGCACAGGACAAGGCTAAAGACCAGAATACGGTCAATGAAGTTTTGAACAAGCTGGCACAGAAGCTCTTCTACACCGCGAATGACGGCAAGCTGGCTGGTACGGTCAAGATTGCTTCCGGCTTAACTGCTTCTTCCGCAGCTTTGAAGACCGGTGATATCAGCTTCTCCACCGATGCAACCGGCACGAAGACTCCGGGTCAGGGCTTCTATGAGTATACGGTCAAGTATGATTCTGTCATTACCGATCCGATCACCGGTAATCTGGATAAGAAGTATGTAAATCTGGGCATCGAAACCGAAAAAGGCATTTACAACTTCACGCAGGATACAGTGATCGATGTCACAAAGGGTGATTACAGCTCGAACCTGAGCGCTATTGAATCCAGCGGCGGTCCGATTACGATTAACGCTAAAGGACAGGATCTTGACGTAGCTTACCATGTTTTGAAGGGCAGCAATGTGGCACGTGCGGTTGCTACCGGTCTCAGCTCTGGGAAATCGAAGGATGTGACCATTACAGCTAAGAGCCTGAAGCTCAGTACGGATACCACAGGCTTCAGGGCGCAAGGAGTTTATGCAACAGGCGGCAAGATCACCATTGATGCAGACACTACCATTTCTACCTCTGCCCAGACAGAAAGCAATGGCATTTACAGCGGGAATGGCGGTACCGTCACCATGAGCGGCAACCTGACTATCCAAAAGGATAGCAAGGCAGCGAATTACATTGCGCTGAAGTCTGATGATAATGGCGTGATCAACGTCAATATGAAAGACGGCAAGGCAGGCGCAGGCATTGTCAAGATCGATGGCGATATCTTTACTAAGTATGCAGAAAGCTACGATGGGGATGAGGAAGAAACAACTTCTACATCTTCTACCGTTAATCTGGCACTGCAGGGCAAAGACAGCAGCTGGAACGGCCGCAGCCTCTACGAAGTGTCTTCCGGTGATGATTCCACCAGCTATGGTATCTTTAACCTGTGGCTGACAGATGGTGCCACCTGGACAAACGAGAAGAACGGCAAGGAAGTCCCGAGCGGCTTTACCGGCAGCCATGTGACGAAGCTGACTGGCGGCAGCGATGCGGCACATGCAGGTAACATCTTCCAAAACGATACGAAGAAGATCACCATCGATAACTACAGCGGCTATGCGAATATTTACTATGCACATGAAGGAAATGGCGAAGCGGCAGAGAACTACAAAGCGGGCGACACCATCATTAAGAAGGCAGCCGCTGGTTCCCAGATCTTCCTCATCACCGACAACACCGGTATCGCGATGGATAATGAGTACAGCGTAGCCAATGTCCTGAATGCGCTGGCAGGAAAGCTTACCTACAGCGCCTATGCAACAGGCGAGAAACACCTCACCGGCTATGTGAAGATCGCCGACGGACTCACCGCATCGAGCAAAGCCCTGCAGACCGGAAACATCGCCTTCAGTGATAAAGATGGCAAAGGCAGCCTGGCAGAAGGGACAGTCACACCTGGGGTCACCTATCCGGAAGAACAGGTGAAAGACTCCTATACGCAGGCCATCACCGGCATCACGAAGGATGACTATATCTACAAGCAGAACGGCGTTCTGAAAGAAGAAGGCAAGTATACCTTCACCAAGGATCCGACAAAGATCACGGTAGAAGAAGGCTCCGCTATCGATGCCAAGGCGGATATCACCATCGATACCAGCAAAGCGAAACTGGAACTCTCCGGCAAAGAGGCTGGCATCAAAGCGGATGGACACAAGGTATCCATCAAGGGCAGCACCGTGATCACCGGCAAAGACGCGATCTCCGCTTCCAATGGCGGCAAAGTCACGCTGAATGGCATGACCGACATTAAAGCAGGCGGCAAGGATGGCAGAGCGATTTCTGTAGCTGGCAAAGACAGTGAGGTCGCTATCACAGGCAATGCAGCCGCTTCAATCACGGGCGCTGTCTACGTCGCAGGCGGAAACCTTACTGTAAATACCGGGGCCACCACCACCATGACGGGCGATGTACTCGTCGATGGCGGCAAGGCTGACATCACCCTCGGAGACAAGGCTTCCACCCTGACAGGCAATCTGTCTGTCAGCGAGGGCGGTCAGCTGACACTCAATGTCACCAATGGAGCCAAGGTGACAGGCAGCTATGCAGCAAGCGATGGCACCCTCACCATGAACGTCAAGGATGGCGGCTACTGGATCCTGAAAGATGCAGAAAACACCACCAGCCTGTATGCGCCAAGCCTTGCTGATGCAGCAGATCATACGAACGCACCTGCAACAGGAACCCTCATCGTCAATGGCAGCAGCGATAAAGCACACACCGGCTACATCGATATGACAGAGAGAACCCAGAATCTTGATATCGCAAACTTCAGCGGACACGAAACCTTTATCATGGCGCATAAAGACGACGGCACCTTCACCAGCGGCAACGTGAACATTGCCAAAGCAGCTAGTGGCTCCGGACTGACGCTTTACACCGCAAACAATGGCATCGACATGACGAATAAAGAAAAAGTCACCGATACCCTGAAAGCAATGGCAAAGAAGGCCATCTATGCAGAGGGGAACGATGCAGGCAAGAATCTGACTGGCGAAGTAAAGATCGGCGAAGGTCTCACCTCCTCCAGTGCCAAGACCGGATCGATTTCCTTCAAAGACAAGACAGGCGGCTTGGTCGATGGCAGCATCCAGTGGGAACCGACCATTGAAGAAGGTGACTACGAGACCTTCGTCATGAAGGGCGCAAGGAGTGCTGTCACCACCTCCTTCCACAGCTGGCGTGACAACATGCAGGACACCTACACAGGAGCAGACCTCGCTGATGAAGACGGCATCTTTGCCAAAGCTCTTGGCGGCAAGACCTCTTCGGATGTCAGCGGACTGAAAGACAGCAATAACTACTGGGGCGCACAGATCGGCTACGACAAAGCCCTTGCAAATGGCTGGCACACCGGCGTAGCTTTCGACTACCGTGATGGCGACAGCGATTACCTCCTGGGCGGCAAAGGCGACAACAAACTCTACAGCTTCGGTGTCTATGGCGTGAAGAAGATGGACAATGGCAGCTACTTCAGAGTGGCAGCGAAAGCCGGCCGTGTAGAAAACGAATATGACGTCTATACCGAACTCAGAAACAAGCTGCATGCAGACTACAAAGCCAATGCCTATGGCCTCACCGCAGAATACGGCAAGACCTTCGGCAGTGAGATGAGCTACATCACCCCGAAAGTACAGCTCACCTGGTCCCGTGTAGGAAGCAAGGACTACAGCGGCAGCGCAAACAATGGCGCAATCATGAACATTTATCAGGACAGCTACGACAGCCTTGTCGGCCGACTCGGCTTCGAAGCGGGCATGAAGAAAGCCCATGGCAGCCTCCATGCAGGACTCTACCTGGCGCATGAATTCAGTGGAGACATCGACACCCGCTACTTTGCCAAAGACGGCGGATGGAAATCCACCTCCTTTGATGGAGATGACACCTGGGCAGAACTGGTCCTCGGCGGAGAGTATCGCCTTGGCGGAAACAGCCAGCTCTATGCAGACTTTGCAAGAGATCTTGGCGGCGACTTCCAGAGAAAGTGGAAGCTGAATGCCGGCATCCGTCTCCGTTTCTGATAAAGTCCTCGATTGACCGCGTGAGAACGCAAACAAAAAAGGATGAAACTAAGCGTAAGGCTTGGTTTCATCCTTTTTGTTGCCTTGAAAGCAGGCAGGAGGTAAAGATATAAGGGTAGTCCCTGACGTGTGTGGGAGAGAGGTTCAGCTGGTTCTATAGGTTCAACGGGGGCGGCGTGAAAGTAATATAGCGTCGTATGTGAGATGAAGAAGATCCCATATCGTCATCTCGAGCAAAGTCTAGGGAAACGCTGACTAAATCGCAGAGTTAGATTTCATATGGATTTTTATACATAGCTTCGTCATCATTCTCCTTAAATAGCTCGCTATTCGCGTCAGATGATTCCTTGCTCTGTATAAAAATCCAAGAATGAAATCTGACAACAATTTAATCAGTGTTTCCCTGGAGATCTTTCTTGCAGGACGGTATACGGCACATGCGAGACGGTGGTATAACGCAGCAACAAGGCATCGCTGCTGTGTCCATGCATACGTGCTGATTACCGCAGTGTGGTAGAGATCCCTCGGCTACGCTCGGGATGACGATACGGGAATTCCCCCTTATCCAAGGAAACACTGATTCAATCTGACAACGGATTGAATCAGTGTTTCCTTAGAAATGGCGATGCGCTATCTCGTTGACCTCAATAGAAAAGCGCGACAACCTTTGCTGGATTGTCGTGCTTTTGCGTTTGATGAAATATTATTTCAACGGATTTCTCAGTGTCCCGATGGGGTCGATGTTGATCTCTACCACATCGCCTTTTTTGAGAAATTTCGGCGGGTTGAAGCCCATGCCTACGCCCTGCGGGGTGCCGGTCGCGATGACGTCGCCCGGGAGGAGGGTCATGCCGTCGGAGAGGGTCGCGATGAGTTTCGGAATGGAGAAGATGAGGTCGGTGGTGGTGCCTTCCTGACGGAGGCTGCCATTGACTTTCGTGTAGATGGTGAAGGGGAGCGGCCAGTCGCCGACCATGACGGTCGGGCCCATCGGGCAGAAGGTATCGAGGCTCTTGCCGCGGAACCACTGGAGGTGCTTTTTCTGCAGGTCTCTGGCGGTGACGTCATTGATGATGGTGTAGCCATAGACGTATTTCATCGCATCTTCTTCCGCGATGTTCGTGCCTCGTTTGCCGATGATGACGCCGAGTTCGCCTTCGTAGTCGACTTCCTGGGTGACTGCGGGATGGCTGTTGATTTCCTCGTCTGGCCCGATGATGGAGGTGGTGGCTTTGGTGAAGAAGATCGGATCTTCCGGGTTCTTGGCATTGGCATTCTGGTCAAATTCCTTGACGTGTGCCTGATAGTTCTTGCCCACGCAGAGGACGTTCCTTCTGGGGTAGAAGGGGGCTTCGAGACGGACGTCTGCGAGCGCGATCGGAGCGACGGCTTTGTCCTTTCCGTTCATTTCGAGCGCATGAGCAAGGTTCAGGAGGCCTTCTTCGCCGCTTTCGATGAAATCGCCCAGCGTCTCAGCGAGGGGGATGAAGTAGGTTTCTTCAAGATCGATGGCGGGGTAGATGGAAGTGCCGTCGGCGGACAGGACGCCCCACTGGCGTTCGCCTTTGTAGTTGTAGGATACAAGTCTCTGCATAATAGACCTTCTTTCTTATAATATAGAGTGTGGACATATTATAGCATAAATACAGGAAATATGGTTGATTGGTTCATGGCCTGGATAGCGGGGGATAACAGGTTCAAGTGGTTCAACGGGTTCGATGGGTTCAAAAGGTTCAATGGGGGGGGTGCGGCGCAAAAAATAATGAAGCGCCGCGGAGTTTTAATAGCGCTTCGCGCCGTTGTCATTTCGAGCGTAGCCGAGAAATCTCTATGGCAGAACGCTCATTGCCTGATGTGAGACAACACCAAGACATCGTTTTCCCTTGGCGCATACACGCAGATTCCCGCAGGGCAGTAGAGATCGAGGGCTGCGCTCGGGATGACGATACGAAAGGATGGCTATCCCCACGTCCTTCAGGCATCGCCCCTTTTATACGGCGGCGAAGCCGCCACCACGACCCTGAACCTTAAACCCTGAACCCGCTCCCCTTTCCTCTAAACTTTCTCGATTTATCCCTTGCATTCTGCTATCCCGTTTGTTATAATAGCAAAGAATTATCTATGTAGTTGAAATGAGGTGCAACAATTGAAGAAGGGACTTCATCCGGATTATCATCCAGTCGTTTTCCGCGACATCGGTGCTGACTACTCTTTCCTGACCCGTTCTACAGCAACTTCCAACCAGACTGTAAAATGGGAAGATGGCAATGAATACCCGCTGATCAATATCGATATCAGCAGCAAATCCCATCCATTCTATACAGGACAGCAGCGTTTCGGTAAGGCTCGTGGCCGTATCGAAAAGTTCAACAAACGTTACGGCAAATCCGCAGAATAAGGAACAGGGCGCAAGCCCTGTTTTTTATTGTCTTTTTTTGATATACTAGGAAAGATGTGTATGTGGGGAAATGGATATTTCAAGTATCCGTTTGAAATTTTGGCTATGGTTCAGGGTTCAGGTTGATGGGTTCAGGGCTGGGTCCCGCGTGGCCCGAGATTCTTCGACTCAGTTCCCACTGTTCTGATTACGCATGAGCAAACATACGGCATTTCACTCCGCTCAGAATGACGACGCCGCGATTTCAGTCACTAGTCACCAGTCACACCTAATCCCTAGCCACTCATTCCTATGTTCAAACTACAAACGACCAAATTTATAACAGGAGTAAAGCATAATGCAGATCAGCAAATTAGATGGCATGGAAGCCAGATATATGGCACTGGAAGATCAGCTGAGCGATCCTTCGGTGATCGCCGATCAGAACCGCTGGAGAGAGCTCTCGAAGGAGCATGCGGAGCTGGGAGAGATCGTTTTCAAATATAGAGAATATAAGGAGGCACTCAAGGGAATCCAGGATGCACTGGAACTTCTGGACGATAAGTCGCAGGCCGATCTCCATGAGCTGGCGAAGGAAGAGCTGAAGGAAAATGAAGAGAAGCGGGATGCGCTGGATCTGGAAATCCATAAGATGCTGATTCCGAAGGATCCGAATGATGGGAAGAATGTCATCCTGGAAATCCGCGCGGGTACGGGCGGCGAGGAAGCGGCGCTCTTTGCATCGGATCTTCTCAAAATGTACCTGAAATTTGCAGAGCGCAAGGGCTGGAAGGCAGAGATCGCGGATGCGAATGAGACGGACCTTGGCGGGTTCAAGGAAGTCACCTGCACCATCGAAGGGAAGAATGCGTACTCGATCCTAAAATTCGAGAGCGGCGTACACCGCGTGCAGCGTATCCCTGAAACGGAGAGCCAAGGGCGTGTGCATACGTCGGCGGTCACGGTGGCTGTCCTTCCGGAGGCGGAGGATGTAGATATCGAGGTGCGCCGCGAAGACCTGCGTATCGATGTATATCGTTCTTCCGGTGCTGGCGGTCAGCACATCAATAAGACGTCTTCGGCGATCCGACTGACGCATCTTCCTACGGGCATGGTGGTCACTTGTCAGAATGAACGAAGCCAGCGTCAGAATAAAGAGAAGGCGCTGCAGATCCTGAAGTCTCGTCTCTATGACCAGGCGATGCGGGAGTCGCAGAGCAAGGAAGCGGCGGACCGCAAGAATCAGGTCGGCAGCGGCGACCGTTCGGAGCGTATCAGGACGTACAATTTCCCGCAGGGCCGCGTGACAGATCACCGCATCAATATGAGTATTTACCAGCTCGATGATTTCATGAATGGGAACATGGACGCGATCCTTGACCGGCTGATGGAAGAGGATCTGGCGCGCCGCATGAAAGAAGGGGAAGCGAATGGCCGCTAATACGCTCTGGACGATCCAGCGCCTGCTCGCATGGACGACGCAGTATTTCCAGAATCACGAGATCGAGTCGCCGCGTCTGGATGCAGAGCTCTTGCTTGCTAAGGTTCTTCACAAGCAGCGGATCTTCCTCTATACGGATTTCGAAGAAATCGTGAATCCGGAGGAGCTCGCACTTTTCAAGTCTTTCATACAAAAGCGTGTGAAGGGAATTTCCACGGCGGCTATCATTGGCGAGAAAGAATTCATGGGACTCACATTTCATGTGAATGAGGATGTCCTGATTCCTCGCCCGGACACGGAAACATGGCTGGAAAAGGTCATCCAATATCATAGAAATGACGGCGTGATCGAGGTCGCGGACCTCGGGACAGGGAGCGGGGCGATCCTCCTCTCTTTCCTGTATTATTGCAAGGAAGCGAAGGGGGTCGGCATCGATATTTCTGAAAAAGCCCTCGCTGTCGCCAGAGAAAATGGGAAAGAGCTTGCGATGGAGGAGCGCGCGGCGTGGATACTCGGGGACTATATCGATGCGCTGCCTGAGGGGGTGCTCTATGATGGCATCCTTTCAAATCCGCCCTACATTCCTCGTGCAGATATCGCTCATCTTCAGGAGGAAGTGAAGCATGAGCCGATGCTTGCGCTCGATGGGGGAGAGGATGGTCTCGTTTTCTATCGCCGCCTCGCTGAGAAGGCAACCGCGCATCTGAAGGAGGGCGGTTTCCTTGCCATGGAATTCGGCATCCACCAGTGTGAAGAGATTCTTTCGCTTTTGAAGGAAACGGGCGAGTTTGAGGATTTCGAAGTCATCAAAGACTACGGCGATATCGAGCGCGCGATCTATTGCAGAAAGAAGAAGCAGCATGACTGAAAAAGTAGAAGTCAATGACCTATATTATAAGGATAAAGTAAAGGCGCTCGGCCGCATCATACGTGAGGGCGGCCTTGTGGCTTTTCCGACAGAGACAGTCTATGGTCTTGGAGGAAATGCGCTCGATGCAGGCGCGGCGAAAAAGATCTACGCGGCAAAGGGCCGCCCCTCGGATAATCCGCTCATCGTCCATGTGGCGGATCCCTCTGAAGTGGGGAAGTACGCAGCCGAGGTCAGCCCGCTCGCAAGGCGGCTGATGGATACCTTCTGGCCGGGGCCTTTGACTATCGTTTTCCCGAAGAAGGATTGCATCCCGATGGAAACATCCGGGGGACTCTCCACCATCGCCATCCGCTGCCCAAGGAGTGAGGCGACCCGCGCCCTCATTCGTGCAGCCGGCGTCCCTATAGCAGGTCCGAGTGCGAATATTTCCACCCGTCCGAGCCCGACGACCGCGGACGATGTGTTGCATGATATGAATGGACGCATCGCCGCTGTCATCGATGGCGGCCCCTGTCAGATCGGCCTCGAGTCCACCGTGGTGGGCATCGAAGGGGACGAGATCGTCATCTACCGTCCCGGCGGCACGACGAAGGAAGCGCTCTCTGTCATTGCACCGACGACGGTAGACAGCGCACTCGCCAAAGAGGGCGCACATCCGAAGGCACCCGGCATGAAGTATCGCCACTATGCGCCTTCTGCGCCGCTCACCGTGTATACGGGAGAGGCGGGGAAAGTGGCAGAAGAAATCTTCTCCTTTACGGAAAAGACGGATAAGAAGTATGGTTTCTTCGTCAGCGAAGAAACGGCTCGTCTTCTCCCTAAGGGACTTCCTGTTTTCGTCTGGGGACATCGGGAGGATAAAGAGAGCTTCGCGCACAATCTCTTCTCCGGCCTCCTTTATTTCAATCGCCACCCCGTCGATGCCATCATCGGCGAAGGTACAGATACCGCGGGCCTCGGACTCGCGATCATGAACCGCCTCACCAAGGCGTCCGGGTATCATATCGTGGTGGAGAAGAGGTAGGAGCGGACGGGTTCAAAGGGGTTACTCGGTTTTGTGAATTGACGGACTTTTTCCATCGGCATCATAGAAATCCGGCGCCTCTTTTTACCTATATGTACCGCACCATATCCGTTGGGTGCATAGAACGTGTCATGTGAAAGGAACAACTCGCCCATTGCCGAGCTGTTCCTTTTTATGTGCCGCTGTTGTATACTGAAATGGTACAGTATTCCTATTTTCCAAGGAGGGCGAAGATTATGAAAATTGCTATGGCGAGTGATCACGGTGGGTTTGCACTCAAGGCTTCTCTTATGAAGCATCTGGACGAAGAGAAGATCGAATACATAGATTGCGGGACATACTCGGAAGAGTCCTGCGATTATCCGGATTTTGCAGAGAAGGCTTGCAAGCTGGTGCAGCAGGGTGAGGCGATGTATGCGATCCTCGTCTGCGGGACAGGCATCGGCATGTGCATCGCTGCGAACAAGATGAAGGGCATCCGTGCGGCGCTCTGCGGCGATACCTTCTCCGCACATTTCACCCGTGCGCACAATGATGCGAATGTCATGACGCTTGGCGCGCGTGTTGTCGGACCGGGGCTTGCGGAATTCATCATGGACGAATTTTTAAAGACTCCGTTCGAAGGTGGCCGCCATGCCAGAAGAATTGCAAAGATCGCTGCGATCGAAGAGGTGCAATAATGTTTGAAGACTTACAGGCACAGGCAGTGAAAGCTTTCCTTGAGCTTTGCGAAATTTCCCACTTTAGAAAAGGGAGCCTCATCGTCATCGGTGGCTCGTCGAGCGAGATCCGCGGCGGACACATCGGCAAGGACAGCTCCTATGAAGTCGGCACGGCTGTCGTGACGGCTCTGATGGAAGAGGCAGAGAAGGAGGGACTCGCTCTGGCCTTCCAGTGCTGCGAGCATCTGAATCGGGCGCTCATCATGGAGCGCAGCGAAGCGGAGAAGCGCGGCTATGAGGAAGTGACGGTCGTCCCCTGGCTGCATGCCGGCGGTGCCTTCTCGACGAATGCTTTCTATCATTTCAAGGACCCGGTCGCCGTGATGGAGATCAAGGCTGACGGGGGACTCGATATCGGGCTTACGATGATCGGGATGCACTTGAAGCGCGTGGCTGTCCCTGTCCGTCTGGTGAATAACCATATCGGGGCGGCCCTTGTGGCAGCTGCCCGCACCCGCCCGCCGCTCATCGGCGGAGAGAGAGCGCACTATGTGAGGGAAAATGACAAGTGAGAAGTGATGAGTGACTGGTGACTTGAATGCTGTTTTCGGGCATCGCCATTATTTATACTCCGCGCCGCACCACTCCCTCTGAACCCTCTAAACTGGTAGAACCCGCGGAACCTCTTTCGCACGCAATCAAGGGACGGCACGCCCTATGGGCTAACCCCGAACCTTAGACCCTATTTCCTCTTTACTTCTTCCTGATTTGTGCTATACTATCCTTGTGAGTGATTTCACGAATAGCATACCTGCTCAACGGAAGGGCTTGGCCATGTATCCTGAAGGGTACACGCTAAGCCCTTTTTCTATATCAAGTATGCATATTTCAAACCCAAAGATGCATTCGTGTGCGCCTCATGATACAATAAATCAGATGTATGCAGGAACCGAAAATGAGTGACTGGGGGATATTTGAGTCAGAGAGTGCTGCTTTAGAGAGCGGTGCTTGGTGAAATGGTGCGATGCGCCGATATTTCTCCACTCTCATTGATGAAAGTTTTGCATCATGGGGTGTATGAATCGATCCATTCGATTTCACTTTGAAAAATGAAGGGAGTTCATTTCAATGAAACACTTAAAAGAAGACAAAGCGGTTTATGAAGCCATTCAGAAAGAGCTGAACCGTCAGAGAAACAAGCTGGAAATGATCGCATCTGAAAATATCGTCAGCTATGCTGTCATGGAAGCACAGGGTAGCGTCCTCACAAACAAATATGCAGAAGGCTACCCGGGCAAGAGATATTACGGCGGCTGTGAATATGTTGATGTCGTTGAACAGCTGGCGATCGATCGTGCGAAGGAGCTCTTCGGTGCGGAACATGTGAATGTACAGCCGCATTCCGGCTCGCAGGCGAACTTCGCTGTCTACTACGGTCTCTTAAAACCGGGCGACACCATGATGGGCATGAACCTCACGGATGGCGGTCATCTGTCTCACGGCAGCCCGGTCAATATTTCCGGCAATTATTTCAATGTCGTTCCTTACGGCGTCAGAAAAGAAGATGAACTTCTGGACTATGAAGCCATGGAAAAGACCGCGAAGGAAGTCCAGCCGAAGCTCATCATCGGCGGCACCAGTGCATACTCCCGCATCATCGACTTCGAACGCATTGCAGCGATCGCCCATGAAGTCGGCGCACTTTTCATGGTCGATATGGCACACTTCGCCGGCCTTGTCGCAGGCGGTGAATATCCGAGCCCGGTGCCGTGGGCAGATATCGTGACCACCACCACCCACAAGACTCTTCGCGGACCGCGCGGCGGCATCATCATGTGCAGGGAACAGTATGGCAAAGCCATCGATAAAGCGGTATTCCCGGGCATGCAGGGCGGTCCTCTCATGCATGTCATCGCAGCAAAGGCTGTCGCTTTCGGCGAAGATCTCTCCGATGATTTCAAGCAGTATGCGAAACAGATCAAAAAGAATGAAAAGGTCCTCTCTGATGAGCTGCAGAAGAATGGTATCCGCGTCGTTTCCGGCGGCACCGATACCCATGTCCTCCTCGCTGATATGAAAGCGATCGGCATCACAGGCAAGGTCGCACAGACGGTTCTCGATGAGATCGGCATCACCGCAAACAGAAACACCATTCCGTTCGAGACTCTCTCTCCATTCGTCACGAGCGGCATTCGTCTCGGCTCCCCGGCTCTGACCACCAGAGGATTCAAGGAAGATGACTTCAAGGAAGTCGCAGATATCATCTCGACGGTCGTCAAAAATCCGGAGGATGCAGCAGTCAAGGCGGACTGCGCAAAGCGTGTCCATGCTCTCTGCGTGAAGTATCCGCTCTACGAAGATCTGTAATGAATACATCAAATAAAAGCCAGTCCGCATGGGCCGGCTTTTATTATTCTTGTAAATGAACATTTTTCGTTTTTGCGACAATGTGATATCCCTTGATTCCGCGTAAGTCCTTTTTCATAAGTATGGAAGCAGGCGGAAGGGGAAACTTTGGTGGGAAACGGATGCGGTAGGGTCACTCACGGCATACTAAAAGGCCGTCTTTGTCAGGTGCTGCTCCGTGCCGCGGATAAACTTTCCCCTTGACTTTCCTCGGCCAATCCCGTATACTATTGAAGTTGATAAATTTCTCTAACGCGTTTAGAGCACTGGCGAAACAGTGAAAGACAAACGGCATAACGGCCGATAGGTAAGGAGGTGCGAGAAATGCCGGTTCCGAAGACAAAAAGTTCTAGATCCCGTCGCGACAAGAGACGTGCAAATTGGAAACTGACTGTTCCGGGTCTTGTGGAATGCCCACAGTGCCATGCACTGAAAAAACCTCATCATGTATGCCCAGTATGCGGTTTCTATAAAGGCAAACAGATCATCACCAAGACTGTTGAAGAATAATGGTCAAAGGAAAATGCTTCTCGATAGAGAGGCATTTTTTTATTGCAGAAATGACTTCTCACTATGGCGCGATATGATACAATAGTAGGTGTTTCTCGAAGAAATAGTGTTCAGCAGGCTCTGCGGGCGAGCGCAGAAAAGGCGGCGATCATATTCACAAGGCGCCGCCGGACCTTCTTTTTATTAAAAGCTTGCGGCGCGCTTTATTTTTGCGTTGTATCGTTCTTGCTCAAAAGCAGAGCCCTATAGAAGCTGTTGAACCTGTTGGATAAACAACGACCATCAAGGAGGAAGTATGGGGAAGCATTTTTCTTTTATCCATTGTGCGGATCTGCACCTCGGAGAACCATTCGGAGGCGTGCGCCTCGGGACGAAGGGACCGTGGAATGAGCAGATCGGGAAAGCCACCTTCAAGGCCTTTGAAAGGGTGGTGGATGCGGCACTGGAAAATCGGGTAGATGCGATCTTGATTTCCGGAGATGTATATAATTCAGACCATCACAGCCTCGCGGCGCAAATGGCTTTCGGCAGGGAGCTGTATCGGGCGGCGCAGGCGGGGATCGAGGTCTTTATCGTGCATGGAAATCACGACCCGGGCGAAGCCTGGCGTGCGGATATCCCGCTGCCGGAGACGGTGCATATTTTTTCTTCCGAAGAAGTGACAGGCATCCCGCTCATGAAGGATGGGGAAAAGGCGGCCACAATCTATGGCATCAGTTACAAGACACGCCATACGAAGGATGATCTGGTGCGCTCTTTCCATGTGAATCCGGAGGATGGATTCACCATCGGGATGCTGCACACGGAAGCCGGCGTCGATGGGAGTCCCTATGCGCCTTGCACGGTCGAGGAGCTGAAGACTGCGGGCATCGACTACTGGGCACTGGGGCATGTGCATACGAGAAAGACGCTCTCGATGAAGCCCTATATCGTCTACCCGGGCAATACGCAGGGGCTGGATATCACGGAGATCGGTCCCCGTGGCTGTTACCTGGTCGATGTGGGGGCCTATGGTACAGTGACGTTGAAGTTCATCGAGACGGATGTGATACGTTGGATGGATATGGTCATCGATATCGCCCCTTTCTTGACCGCAGATGATCTTTTGAAAGACGTGGCACGCCGCCGCGCAGGACTGAAGGAACTGACCGGTAGGCCGAATATGGTGCGTCTGGTGCTGACGGGGCATGGTGCGCTGCACAAAGCGATCGCGACGGAAGAGGGGCGTGATTTCCTTCTGCAGTCTTTGAATGAAAAGGAGCAGTTCCGCCATCTCTTTGCTTATTTCACCCGCATCGAGGATCGGACGCGGCCATTCCTGAATCTGGCCGAGCGCCGCGAGCTTCCCGATGTGACGGGGAATTATCTGAAGGCTTTTGATGTGGTCATGGATCTTCCGTCGGAAGAAAGGGCGAAGATGCTCCGGGAGATGGCTTCTTCGCAGCCGGAGCTTTCGAAGTATAAGAATCTATTGGGCAAGGTGTCTGATGAGGCACTTCTTGCTGCTTTCCGCCGGGCGGAGGTGCTGGGAGCGGAAATGCTGACAGAGGAGGATGGACGATGAAAATCACGGATTTGCAGCTCTCAGAGTACGGCATCTATCGGGGCGCGTCCTGGCAGCCGTCGACGTCTTCGCTGAATGTGGTCATGGGAGAGAATGAGAGCGGGAAGACGACGATGCTTCGTTTTATCCGTGATATGCTCTTCGGCTATGGTCGCGGCAAGTGGCAGGGACGGAAGGGAAATATGGCATTCGTCCGTGCGGACGGGCAGGCGTATCGCGTCTTTCGGGAAGAGAAGGAGCGTTGGTTCGAGAATGCGAGCCATGTGAAATTCTCCGAAGAACTGCCGACACTCTGGTGGCATGGTCTCACGCGCTCTATGTATGAGCAGATCTTCGCTGTCGGCTTAGAGGACCTGCAGGGGGCTTCCTTCCTTGCGAATGACTCCATCCGCAGCCGTTTCTTCATGCTGCAGGGCGGAGATAAGCTCGCCGGTGCCAAGAAGGACATTCAGGAGAATAAGGAAAAGCTCTTCGTGGCTTCGTCTCAGGGAAAGCGCAAGATCAATCAGCTGATGGCGGATCTGGATACGGTGAATCAGGAGCTGGATCATCTTTCTCATCAGGAAAAGGATTTCGCCGAGCTGCAGAAGAAGCAGGAGCTTTTGAAAAAGCAGATCAGTGAGCTCGAGGCTTCGCTCGCCAAGGACCAGGAAAAGGACAGAGAGCTCGCCAAGCGGCTGGGCGCCTGGGAATACTACAAGCGGGCGCGTGATATCAAGCACCAGCTGGATCTCTCCTCGCAGGTGAAGATGTTCCCGTCGAATGGTAAGGAGCAGTGGAATCAGCTCATGAACCGCATGAAGGTGATCCACGACCAGAAGGCATCGCTCCAGGAAAAGCTCGATGAGTACACGCCGAAGAAGAAGGAAGACATTATCCCATGGGCGAGAGAGGCTGAAGCACTGGAAAAACTCTACGTCGATCTGGGACAGTGGCGCCAGACCATCGTCGATGTGGAAGCCTTGGAAGAGGAAAAGGAAAACTGGAAGCTCGATTTTGTGAATCTGGGCTATTCCCTGCCGCTCTGGGACCGCGCACTGCCTTTGGAGGATGCTTGCGTCCATGTGGACTGGGCAGAAGGACGGCGCCTTGCGCAGAGCGTGGGTGTCAGGGGCAATGAGCTTCATTTCTGGGAGCAAAGAGAGCCGGAGGTCGAAGCCGTCGCAGAAGAGGCGGCAGATGGAGACATCCAGACCGAGGAGGATTTCCAGCAGATGGAGGACATGGCCTCCTCGCTCGAGCAGCTTCTCCATCAGGAAGCGGAGATCAGAGGCAAGATCGATGCTGCCTCGCAGCTCGAGGATAAGAAATTCACCTTCTGGTTCTGGCTGGGCATCCTCTCTATGGCAGGAGCAGCAGCCGGCATCGCATCCTTCTACATGGCCATGGCAGGCACTGCGGCGCTCTATGGCGCAGCAGGCGGGCTCATGCTGGGGATTCTCTGCTTCCTATTCAATAATAAGAGCATCCACAAGAAAGGGAATGACCTTGAGAAATGGAATGATTCGCTGGCTTCTCTCGTGAACGAGAGGAAGGCGATCTCCGACAAATTCCCGGGACAGGCGCCGGAAGACATAGATGATCTGCAGGCCTTCCATAACCTGATGCAGAGCCGTCGCTCTGATTTCTACAAAGACCAGGCAAAGCGGCAGGCCATCTCCTGGAAACGGGAAACGGTACGAAAGCAGCAGCTTGCGCACCAGAAGTGGACAGAAGAAGGCAAGCTGCTCCGCGAAAAGAAGGAAAAAGCAGACAAAGACTGGGATGCCTTCCTCGTGAAAAACAAGCTCCCAAAGACCAGTGCAGAGAATCTCTCCGCTCTGCAGGAGCAGTGGCAGAAGATCTATTCCGCCGAAGGCAAGGGCAAGATCCTCGACCTGCGTTTGGAGCAGATGGATGCGCGCCTTGATGCCTACAGTCGCCGGGCAGAGAGCATCATCTCGAAGACGAAGATGCCCTACACCGTCGATCCGGACGGCATCCAGGAGCTCTACGAGGAAACGCATGCGCGCAGCCTGACGTGGCAGTCCATTCAGGAAAAGAACAACCAGCACGATGCGTACCGAAAGGAAATGGGTAAGCTTGATGACGGCTGGGCCTCCTGCCAGCGGGAGATGGATACCCTTCTCCATCTAGTCAATGCAAAAAATGCGGAAGAATTCGCGGAAAAGGTGAATGCCCATGAGCATCATGACCAGCTGACGAAGGAATGGGAGGCCGTAAAGCAGGATCTGCGCCTCTATGCAGGCAGCGATGAAGAATTCCAGTCCCTCTGGAACTTCCTGGAAAGCGGACAGTACGATGACTGGATGGAAATCCATCAAAACCTTGAAAAACACATCAAAGAAGAGGCGGCGTCACTGGGTGAGCTCCAGAAGAATCAGGGAGCGGTGGAAAATGAGATCTTCCGTCTGGCGGGGGATAATACCATCACCGATACCCTGCAGAAAAAAGAAAAGATCGAAGCCGAGCTTGCCAATGCACTCTCCGAATGGCTGACCTACATGTACACAGAAGAAATCCTGAACCGCGCGCAGGCCGCCTATGAGTCCGGCCGCCAGCCGCAGATCATGAAGCAGGCGAATACATTCCTCTCTGCTATGACCAGAGGCAAGTATGCCCTTCGGATCTCCGAAGACGGGAAAGATATCGGCATCGTGGATAGCGAGCACCGGGTGAAAGAGGCCAAGATCTGGTCCTCCGGTACAGGCGATCAGGTCTTCCTTGCCATTCGCCTCGCCATGGCCCTCTCCTTCGGCGAGCAGCTCGAGCCGCTCCCCATCGTCTTGGACGACATCTTCGTCCGCTTCGACGAAGAGCGCCAGCGTGAGACCCTGCGCTTCCTTATGGAACTCGGCAAGACCCAGCAGATCTTCCTCTTCACCTGCCACGCACAGACCATGCGCATCGCCGAAGAAGTCGGGAAGGAAAAAGCGACAGGCGAGTTCATCCACCTGAAGTCCGGGACCATCGAGCTCGGAGCATAGATTTGAAGTGGCTGGTGATGAAGGAAACGGCGTTCCTCCAGTATCTCAGCCTTCTCTGTGAGGAAAGCGGCGAGCGGAGGGAGCTGGATAGGGTACTAGCGGAATGAAAAAGGGTGAGGCAGACGCGAAAAGCGTCTGCCTCATTTTTGCTTTTGACGGCAGTACCCGAGCGCCGCAAGCGCGGTCCGCTTGCCCGATGGGGAAGGCAAAGAAGAAGCGGGATCTTTTTTGAATCATCAAGAAAACCGTGTAAAACCCAAAATTTCTACGATGGTATTTCTCGGAGAGAGGAAATCCATCCTCCCGGGAGCCGAAGCGGCGGCTGACAAAGATCTTCACTCAACGGCTATACGACCCAGGGGAAGGCGGACAAAGCCGTAAAAAACTGACACAGACCGATGGCGAAGTGCAGGCGATGTATCTCCTGTTCCGGGAGTATCACCTGCTGCCGCCAGCGGTCATGAAGCTGGGATACGGCGAACGGCAGGTGCTGTATGCCTTCATCCGCTATGAGATGGAAGAAAAGGAAAAGAAAAGCAGGCCACAAAATAGTGTAGCCTGCTTTTTTTTATTGCTTGCGGATATATGCTGTGGCCGGACCAGAACCGACTTTGATGATATAGCCCTCTTTTACCAGACTGGACAAAGTGCGTTCTATAGTTCCCTGGCTGATATCCGGGCAGCGTTCCATAAGATCCTTTTTGCTGATTTTCCCCAGTGTTTGGGAGATGATGGCTTTGATACGGTCTGGCTTGGAAATCTTTTTGGTTACCAAGTATTGAATCCGGTCTTCGAATTCATCATATGCTTTTATGATGATGCCCAAATAATATTTCACAAAAGGAGCATAGGTGTTTTGATTTTCGTGCCAGCCGAAAGAACTGGCCTGAAGAGCTTCATAGTAAGTGGTTTTCGTTTTTTCAATCAGCATTTCCAAGCTGATGTATTTTCCGACGATGTAGCCGGCACGATATAAAAGAAGGAGTGTCAGAAGTCGGCTCATCCGTCCATTTCCGTCATTGAATGGATGAATGCAGAGAAAATCCAGGATGAACATGGGAGTCAGCAGCAATTTATCTATGATGTTTTCCTGCCAGGCATTCTGGAATGATTGACATAAAGAATCCATAGCGTCAGCTGTCTGAAAAGCAGGAACGGGAATAAACCTGGCCCTTTGATGCCCTTGTGCATCTGTTTCCGCAATGACGTTATCTGCGTTTTTATAGTCTCCTCCAATGGCTCCTGTTGAGTAAGAGTACAGATCTCGGTGGAGCTGCCTGATGACATTAGGGGCAGGGGAAATATAGTCGTGATTTTCATGAATCAAGTCGAGTACTTCACGATACCCGGCAATTTCCTGTTCAGACCGATTGTGCGGTTCAGCTTTTTTGCTGACCAGTGCTTCTAATCGTTTGTCACTGGTGAAGATTCCCTCGATACGGTTGGAAGCCCCTGTACTTTGGATCATGGCAACGTCTACCAGTGCTTTCAGTTCGTCTGTATTCGCCTCCAGAAATAAATCCTGTCGTCCCTTGTGTTCATGGATACAGGTGAGAAGCTGGACGATTTCAGGTGTCAGTAAATTTTGTATTTCCTGCGAGTAGTTAAATGTCCGCATAAAAATCTCCCTCATCTTTCTATTATCTGCCACATTTTATCATGAAATGTAGCAGATAACAAGAGAATGAGGCAGATAAATAAGGCAGATTTTTGTGTAGTGAGATACAAACGCTGCCAGGAACTCGTCGCAGAAGGGCAGCACTATGAAAATAATCGGGACGCTTATACGGAGAAGGACACTTTCTACGTGCCGGAAAGTGCCCGCTGGGAAACTGCCGCATCTACGAAAGGAAGATGCAAAGTTTGATAACGCCGATTGTTGAGAAAAACGCAGATAATAAGGCTTGCTGAGATTTGAAATTGATCTCAGCGGGCCTTTTTGTTTTTCTCATGCCTTCAAAGAAGGTATGGCATTCGACCGACAAGTACCGCAGGACCATCTACCGATGCAACGGCAAGGCCCGGAGTCGTCAGATGGACAGCTTCATCCAGGAGCTTCGGAATCAGGATCTCATCAAGGAGTTCGATGCCAGGCTGTGGGGCAGCCTGGTGGACTATGTGATGGTGGGAGTGGATGGGAGTATGACGATGGTGTTCAGGGATGGGACAAAGGTATAGGCGAGGGCGCTTCGCATGGTCTATGTGGATGCAACTGTAGTCTCGTTTTCATCGGGGAGTAGATTACTGTAATATTTTGTTTTTCCGGACAGCACATCATCGTAAAACTGCTGTTTCCAGTCAATATAGTCGATGGCCTCCTGCATCGAGGCCAGTTTCTTCTTCAGCTCTTGCTGCTTTGCTGCCAGCAGGAGCTTTCTTTGCGGTATGGTAGGCTCGCCACCAAGACATAGCTCAAGATATTCCTTCATCTCTGCGAGACTCATGTCACAGTTTTTTAGGCAGACGAGGCTCTTCAGCCACGCTATGTCATGGTCTGAAAACACACGGCGGTTGTTCTTGTCCCGCTTCACATTGGGCAAGAGTCCCTGATTGCAGTAAAATTTTAATGTTTCGTAGGCCATACCCGTTTCCTTACAGGCTTCTTTCATGGTGTGCATGAGAAATTCCCTCCATTGCGAAAATTTTTTCAAAAAAACACTTGACCGGTAGTAACTACCGAATGTTATAGTCAATCTATCATAGACGCAAGGGATTGACAAGAAATTTTTCATAACCGAAAGGATGATGCAGATGAAGCGACGTTTTAATTGTCTGAAAGATTCAGCTAGTAAGAGGTAACGAGGAGGAAATAAATAATGAAAAGCAAAAAGATACTGGCCATGACTTTGGCAATGGGGATGGTTGCCGGCAGCGCAGGGGCTATGAGTCGCCCCATTACACTAGCGGATCAGGGAAGTTTCTTTGCCGGCGGTAAAGTAGTGACGGCTCCAGGCGTTTATAAGGACGATGAGCCGACAAATTTTGATGGTGAAACCCTGCATGGTGATGCGGCCTATGTGTTTTGGCAAGCGCCGGTGAAGGCTAAGAAAAATGCCCTGGTTTTCCTGCATGGTTATGGTCAGTCCGGCAAGACATGGGAAACAACGCCGGATGGACGTGATGGTTTTCAGAATATCTTTTTGGCAAAGGGCTATAAGACCTTCATTGTGGATGAGCCGCGCCGGGGCAGAGCAGGTAATTCCACTATACCTGCCGAACTAAAGGCGCAGCCACAGGATCAGCTCTGGTATGACAATTTCCGCATTGGCCAGTGGCCGGATTACTACGACAATGCAGCCGTTCCCCGTGATGCGGAGTCGAGGGCACAGTTTTTTTATCAGATGACGCCGGATACAGGGAAATTTGATGTGCAGGTAGTGGCAGATGCCATGACCGCAGTTATGGAAAAATCTGGTGATGGTGTGCTGATTACGCATTCGGCAGGTGGCGGCCCTGGCTGGCTTACGGCAGCGCATAGCGATAAGATAAAAGGGGTGATTGCACTGGAACCGGGAACTTTTCCGTTTCCCAAAGGGGAGCTACCTGCGGTAGAGAAAACCACTAGTCCATTCCCGGCAGCAGGAATGGAGGTAAGCGATGAAGAATTCCAGCGCCTGCTTAAAATTCCGATGGTCGTATACTTCGGTGATAATATCATAACCGGTGCCAATCCCGACAAACATTGGGGGCTTGATAACTGGCGTGTGCGTTTGAATCTGGCCCGTAAGTGGGAACAGGTTATGAAAAAACATGGCGGTGATGTGCAGGTTGTCTATTTGCCGGATATCGGTATCAAGGGAAATACCCATTTCCTTATGGCTGACCTCAACAATAAGGAAGTGGCGGATGCAATGGAGAAATGGATGCAGGAAAAGGGTTTGTCGAAGTGAAAGTGGAGGGGTATCAATGAAAAAGAGCATCACAAAAAATATATTGGCGGCACTGCTGATAGGAGGAATAATGACCATGGGAATGAGCGGACAGATGACGGAGGCAGCAAGTCTAGGCACAGTGAACGAACGAAAGGAGATGATGGGAATGAGAGGACAGATGACGGAGGCGGCAAGGGCCCAGGAGAACCCCTTCGGCTTGGTTTACCAAAATGCCATCACGAAGAACGAGCCGGGCAAGGTGAACATCCGCCCTGTAACGTACGAAGTGGAGGGGATCGAGGTTGCCGCAAATCTCTACCTTCCCGCAGACTACGATGAAACGAGCGACAAGAAATATGCTGCCGTGACCGTAGCGCATCCCAACGGCGGCAGCAAGGAACAAGTAGCAGGACTCTATGCACAGCGACTGGCGGAGCTTGGATACATCGCCCTTGCCTGCGATGCACGCTATCAGGGCGCGAGCGGCGGCACGCCGAGACTGAGGGACTATCCCTCGAACCGCATCGAGGATGTCAGCGGCATGGTGGACTATCTGTCTCAGCTGCCGAAGGTGGACAAGACCCGCATCGGTGCGCTCGGCATTTGCGGCGGCGGCGGTTACACCCTTGCTGCGGCGCAGACGGACAAGCGCATCAAGGCGGTTGCCGCGCTGTCGATGTTCAACTCGGGCAGGGTGCGCCGCAACGGTTTCCAGGATGCGGATATCAAGGGCATCCAGACACGTCTGCAAAAGGCAGCGGATGCACGGGAGAAGGAGCTCGCAGGGGAAATTGTCTATGAGGGATTCCTCCCGCCCAACTCCACCGATGATGAGCTGCGGGCGAAAATGGCGGAGCTGCCGGAAAACACCCTCTATCGGGACGGCATCGAGTATTACGGCCTTTCCCATCGCCATCCCAACGCCACGGGCAGCTACACCACGGAATCCTTTATAAAACTCATGGCCTTTGATGTGGAGGACAGGATGGATCTCATCGACCAGCCGCTTCTTATGATTGCCGGGGAAAAGGCGGACACCCTCTATATGACGAAGGATGCCTTTGCCAAGGCGACTGGCACGGAAAACAAAGAGCTTTTCCTGATTCCGGGAGCGAGCCACATCCGTACCTACTGGGTGCCTGAGTACGTGGATCAGGCGATGGCGCAGCTCCAGAAGTTCTACGCAAAGAATCTTTGATGAAATGAGATGATGACAATGAAAAAGTGCAAGAGCTTTATCGCGGCGGCGACTATGTCGCTCGCCCTCACAGTCAGCTCCGCATGGGCAATGCCGCTTCCCCTCGGCACAGATATATCGGATCGCTTTCATGGGACGGTACACAGAAATGACCTCATTGCCACCGATGAGACATACAACCTTCCGCAGACGAATGTAATTTCCTTTGAAGCCGGCAGTTACAGCGGCTGGCACGTGCACGGGGCGATGACCGTCATCGGCATCGCAGGGACGGGACTTTATCAGGAGTGGGGCAAGGAGGCGGTTCTGATTCGTCCCGGGGATGTGGTGAATATTCCCGCAGGAGTGCCGCATTTCCACGGCGCGGCAAAGGATGCCCAGTTCCAGCAGTTCGTCATCTATGACAGCACATGGAAGGCGCCCGAAGGACACGCAGCACATACCGGCGCGCTCACCGAGGAGCAGTATGAGGAGGCGAATGAGAACGCCGCTCCAAGCGCAATGCAGAACAATGACAGCGAGTTTTTGTTTGGCGCTGGGATGACGGAGCTGACAACGCCCAATTTCAACTCTGCGGTATACCTCAGAAAGATTCTGGGTACGCCGAATGCCGCAAATTCGCCCGAGTGGGCCTATGTTGCCTTTCCTGCAGGAACGTACAACCGCTGGCACAGTCACAAAACGGGGCAGGTGCTCATTGCGACTGACGGCATCGGCTATCATCAGATCAAGGGCGGTGCGTTGGAGGTTCTGCATCCGGGGGATGTGGTTTTCTGTCCGCCCAATGTCGTTCATTGGCACGGTGCATCTCCCACAAGCAAATTCGCCCACATCGCGATCAGTCCGCAGGATAACCACGATGTTACATGGTACGATTTCCCTACGGCGGAATATGAGGCGATCGTAACCGAATGATTCCGTAAAAAGGAGGAAAACGAATGAAAACAGCACGAACCAAAAAGACGTTCCTGTTGCTGCTTTCGCTCGGTCTGCTCATGTGCCTGCCCTTTTCCGAGGGATCGGCATTTGCCTCAGACGCGATGAAAGCGAATACGGCGCGTATGGAGCAGGGCGATTTCCTCGCAGGACCGGGCATTGCTGTCGCCGAGACGGAGAGCGGCCGCGTACAGGGCTATGTGCGCAAGGGCGTCTATACCTATCACGGCGTTCCCTACGCCGAGGCAAAGGAGCGTTTCGTCCGCGCCGAACGCGTAACGCCATGGCAGGGCGTGCGCCTCGCCGTTGACTACGGAGCAATTTCGCCGCAGGAAAAGGGAAGTTTTCCGAATACGACATGGGAAGACCCCGCGCGGGAGTTCCAGATGGACAACAACTGTCAGAATCTCAACATCTGGACGCCCGGCATCGCGGACGGCAAGAAACGCCCCGTCATGGTCTGGCTGCATGGCGGCGGGTTCTCCACAGGTTCGTCTGCTGAGATTCCCGCCTATGACGGTGCCAATCTGAGCCGTGAGGGCGACATTGTCGTTGTTTCCGTTAATCACCGTCTGAATGTGCTCGGACATTTCGACCTCTCCGCCTATGGGGAGAAATACCGCAATGCGGACAATGTCGGTATCTATGACCTCGTTGACGCGCTGCGCTGGGTGCGGGACAACATCGCACAATTCGGCGGTGATCCTGCAAACGTCACGATTTTCGGTGAGTCGGGCGGCGGTGCAAAAGTACTCGCACTGATGACAACACCCTATGCAAAGGGGCTGTTCCACAAGGGCATCGTCGAAAGCGGTGCGGTTCCGACCATGGGACCGGTATTCATACCAAAAGAAGCGGCGGCGCGTGTGACGGAGCTGACGCTGGAAAGACTCGGCATTACGGCAGAGCGCATCGAGGAACTTCAGACCATTTCCTATGAGCGCCTCACGGCAGCATCGAACGAGGCTCTCAAACAGGCGGGAGAGGAATTCAAGATTCCACAGGCACTCGGAACAGGCTATGGCATGAGCTGGGAGCCGGTGATTGATGGCGACTTCATGCCGACGAATCCTGTGACGGCAGACGGCTTTGCCGCCGCAGGGAAGGACATCCCCCTGCTCATCGGTTCGAATCGGACGGAGTGGACGAATTTCTCCGATATCATGCAAATGGAGAAAGCACAGTCCGACAATAAGAATACGTGGAGCGCAGAGGAGATTGACCGTCGCCTCAAGGGCGCATACGGAGATAAGGCAGAGGAAATCGCGGCGGCATTCCTGAGAGCCTATCCGCAGAAGAAACGCGCAGATGCACTCTACGTCGACACGATGATCCGCCTGCCAATTAAAGAGATCATGGATCACAAGGCGATGCAGGGCGGCGCACCCGTCTATGCCTATCTCTTCGCGTGGGATTCGCCGATGATGGGCGGAGTCTATATGTCCTATCACACGGCAGAGATTCCCTTTGTCTTTCACAACATCGACCGGGCGGAGAAAAGCATTGGCACAAGCGCGGAGGCAAAGGCACTCGAAGCGCAGATGAGCCGTGCTTGGATTCATTTCGCCCGCACGGGAAAACCCGAAGCACCCGGCATGCCGAATTGGGATGCCTATACCTTGCAAGGCGGCGCAACCATGATGTTTGACGTTGATACGAAACTCGTACATTACCACGATGCAGAATTATTGAAACTGCTCGCACCTGCGCAATAAATTTGGCAAAGCAAACGTATGGGAATCGAATGAAATGGAGGTCATGACATGAGATCCTTATTGACGATCCTGATGGCGACGATGATGATGCTGCTGACAGCGTGTGGCGGAGGCAATGCGCAAACGAGCGCAGATGCTTCTGCACAGAAAGAACCACAGACGACATCATCTACACGAAGCGATCAGCGCGTCCTTGTCGCATACTTCTCTCGCGCTGACGAAAACACAGGCGGTGTCGGCTACATCGAGAAGGGAAACACAAAGATTCTTGCAGAGATGATCGCCGAACGCACGCACGGTGACATCTTTGAAATCAAGACCGTCAAGCCGTATCCGAAGGAATACCGTCCCGCAACGGAAGCCGCCAAGCAAGAAAAGGAAGAAAACGCCCGTCCTGAAATCGTCGGCGAACTGCCAGATCTCAGCAAGTACGATGTCGTCTTCCTCGGTTATCCCATCTGGTGGAGCGACTTGCCGATGCCTGTCTACACCTTCCTCGAAGGGGAAAATTTCGCGGGCAAAACCATCCTGCCGTTCTGCACACACGAAGGAAGCGGACTCTCCGGCACGGATCGCACGATCGCCGATACGACGAAGACAGAGGTAAAAGACGGCTTTGCTCTCAGAGGACACATCGCACAGAACTCGCCCGATGATGCACGATCAGCGCTCTACAAGTGGATGGAAAAGCAGGGCTATTAACTGCTTGATTTGCTCGTCGAGATATCGTAAGGTTTTACTAAAGGAAACAAAGAAAAATCATACGACTTTAGCAAAGGGGATTTTCAATGAAGAAGAATCTTGCAGATAAGCCTCCACTTTTTCCCATGCCGGTGCTGATGGTCAAGAAGATAGCCAATCAGTACAACACCGATAGAAGTGAACACGGGGGGTTCAAAATCCCTGCTATTGTTCGATTGTATCAATTACGTGACCTGTTGAGATCCTTGCTGTGGATCCTGGGGAATGTTTGTGCAGTCCATGAAATTCATCGAAACGCACAGCGGGCGCAATGATAATGTCTTCATCTTCGGACAGAAATCAAATCCGGACACCTGAAAATGGCGGAAATCAATATGGCCATCCGCGGCATCGAGGCAAATCTGGGGGTGTATCCGAAGGATATCTTTGTCATAGACTTGCAGGCGTGAGCGCTTCGACTTCATCATGGCCCCTTCAGCCTGTCGAACTGAGGGAAGAAAAATCTGGTGGATGACCTGCGTTCACTCCTCACTTGATTCGGAAATCAATTGACTGGTGTCTTACCACATAACCTCATAACAAAAAACGCTATCCACGAAAATGTGGATAGCGTTTTATCATGTCTAATGTCTGATGTCTAGTCCCCAGTCCCTAGTCACCAGTCGCCAGCGACTAGTCCTGTGTCAGTTCTTGGATGAGGTCATGGACGGTCGTGATCTTATCGATGCGATAGGCATTCGCACCGCAGAAGACGAGGCCGTGGTCTACATCGCCGTGGACGGCGCGGATGAGGGCCATGGTGATGCAGTAGGGGGTGGTCGCCGGGTCGCAGGTCTTGAGGCAGTGGAAGCAGCCGTGCGGCGGGATGCGGTGCTCGGTGAAGGCTTTGACGAAGGGGTTCAAGAGTGCGCGGCCTGGCATGTGGACCGGGCTCTGTACGATGGTGACGTCGCTCTCTTTGGCATTCACATACATCTGTTTGAAGGCATCAGCGGCGTCGCATTCTTTGGTGGCGACGAAGCGGGTCGCCATCTGTACGCCGGAGAGACCGAGGGAGAGGTAGTGTTCGATGTCTTTCTTATCGTAGACGCCGCCGCCGAAGATGACGGGGATCTTTTTTTCGAATTTATCTTCAAATTCTTTGACAACGGCAAGGATTTCCGTGATTTCCTTCTCATAGCCGTCGCTCTCGTGCTCTTTCACCTGTTCTCTGGTGTAGCCGAGATGTCCGCCGGCTTTCGGGCCTTCGATGACGACCATGTCGGCGGTGCGGTGATGGTGGCGTTCCCACAGTTTCAGGATGACGCGGGCTGCTTTCGGGGAGCCGATGATCGGGGCGATCTTGGTGTCTGTGCCTTCCACGCAGGTGGGGAGGTCAGCAGGAAGCCCCGCGCCGGAGAAGATGATGTCTGCACCGTTTTCTGCTGCGCAGCGGGCATAGTCTTCATAGTGATGGCCTTTTGACATGATGTTCACGCCGATGATGCCGGTCTTTGCTTTTTCTCTGGCTTTCAGCAGTTCGGATTTCAGTGCGCGAAGGTTGGCATTTACTGTATTTGTTTTGAAGTCTGGTTCATTGAAGCCTACGTTGGCAGCAGAGATGACACCTACACCGCCTTCATTGGCTACGGCACTTGCGAGGCCTGAGAGGCTGACGCCGATGCCCATGCCTCCCTGCACGATCGGTACGGTAGCGGTCAGGTTGCCAATGTGTAATGCTGGTAATTTCATGTGATTTTCTCCTAAAATATTCTACAAATCTCACTTTTAAATAACTATACGGTATCAGAGATATGTTTGACAAAATAGCAAGCATGAAGTATCCTGTATTTACTGTAGTTTATGCCATGAGATGAAATAAGTCAATGGATAACTTTTTAAACAATCTTGAATTTTAGGCAAACAATATTTGCTATGTGTTTGAATTATCACTTGGTGATAAAACTAGAGGCGAAAAAAGTCAGTCAATGTGGGCGTTTTTCCTTATATGAACAGAAGCTCATCTGAGAGAATCCTTCCGAAACTCCTTTTGAAAAATCTTTTGAATTAATGGGATTTTAATCAACAACTGCATTGAATCGCCCAAAATGTCGATGAAAATCGAAAATAGATGAGTAACAAATGATTTTCTTATACATAGAAAAGAAGGGGCGAGTCTCTTTTTGAAATTCTCCGTGCAATCCTTGACAGCTTGTGATATAGTATTATCAGCAGGTGATAAAAATGAGCAGAAATTTCAAAATGGATAAAACCCAAAGACGTGATGCGATACAGAGCCTGCTCCGCCAACATCCATGTCTGACAGATGGAGATCTGGCAGAGAAATTTTCTGTATCAAGAGCTACGATCCGTCTGGACAGGCAGGCGCTTGGCATCCCGCAGATGCGTGACCGTATGGAGCACCTCGTGGCAGGAAGTCCGGAGGCGCGCGGGCTGCAGATCTTAGATAAGGATATCGGTATCAAAGGCGTGGGTCTCTTTCAGACCAACGAGGAGATGGCGGATAATCTCGGCGTGGTGGCTGCGGAAAAATTATATGGCGCAGCCGCTGCATTCGCCGAGTCGCTGGCCGGTGTGCCTTTCGCTTCGACGCAGGTCGGAAATATCAAATATAAGATCGCTGTCAAGCCCGGCACGGCGCTTGTCGTGAAAGGACGGATCGTATTGGTCAGAGGAAATAAAAAACATATCTATATTAGTTTCTTTGACGGTGATAAAGAAGTATACCGCGCAAAATTTATTATGCAGATCCTGCAGTAATGGAGGCGTCCTGTGAAAAAAATAGCTGTTGACGCGATGGGCGGGGATTTTGCACCGCTAGAAATCGTGCTTGGCGCCATTCAGGCGGTCAAGGAATACAAAGTGCCTGTCGTTCTTGTGGGAGATGAGGATGAGATCCGCACCATCTTGGAGAAGCATCATGAGGATCAGAATCCTCTGATCGAGATCCATCATGCATCAGAAGTGATCGAGATGGGAGAGCATCCCGGGCTGGCGTACCGCAAAAAGAAGGATGCGTCTGTCTCTGTCGGCGCTCGTCTTGTGCGAGAGGGGGAGTGCGGAGCTCTCGTAGCTCCGGGATCGACCGGGGCAGCCGTTACGGCAGGACTTCTCGGCATCGGCCGTATCAAGGGCATCGAGCGTCCGGCCATCCTGACGCCGATCCCTAATCAGAAGGGCGGCTATACGTACCTGATCGATTCCGGCGCGAGTGCGCAGCCGAAGCTGGAGACGTATATCCAGAATGCTCTTCTGGGCTATATCTATGCGACGAAGGTCGCGGGTATCCAGCAGCCGAGGATCGGTCTTCTCAATATCGGGGAAGAGGCGACGAAGGGGAGCCCTTTGGTCACGGAAGCGAATGAGGCGCTTTCCGCGCAGAAGGTCATTCCTTTTGCGGGCAATGCGGAAGGCCGCGATGTGATGACGGGAGAATTTGATGTCATCGTCACGGATGGATTTACAGGGAATGTAGTCCTGAAATTTGGGGAAGGCGCCGGGAAACTGGTGGCTGCCCTTTTGAAGAATGCTGTCATGCAGGGGGGACTTCGCGCGAAGATCGGCGGGCTGCTCCTGAAGCCGGCACTCAAGAAATACATGGCAAAGCCTCTTGACTATGCAGAGTATGGCGGTGCGCCGCTCATGGGCATCAAAGGCGGCCTCATTATCTGCCATGGTGCTTCGAAAGCGAAAGCGATCAAGAATGCCATCCATATGGCGATGGGCGTTTGTCAGGAGCATCTGGATGAGATCGTGATGGATGCGCTGAAACAGATGGAGACTCAATGAGAATGAGGTGCAGCGGGTTCTGAAGGCTCGAAAGGGTCGCTCCCCGCCCCAAATGCCGTGGAGCTTTTGAACGGGGAAACGTGATTTCCAAAAGATGGGAAACCCGTTGAAGACATGGAACCATTTGAATTCTCGGAACCAATAGAAACTGTTTTTCAAGTCCTGGCGTCAGTTGCCAGTTACCAAAATTCTCTTTTCAACGAACGGAAAGGACATTATATATGAGTGAATTATGTTCTGCAGGAATTCTGGGGACCGGACATTATGCGCCGGAGAAGATCCTTTCCAATGCAGACCTGGAAAGAATGGTCGATACCAGTGATGAGTGGATCCGCACCCGCACGGGCATCGAGACCAGACATATCGCTTCCCGGTCGGAGACGACCTCCGATCTTTGCGTGAAAGCAGCTCTTCCGGCACTGGAAATGGCTGGCCTTACCGCAGATGATATCGACTACATCATTGTAGCGACGGCATCCCCTGACTATGTGGTACCATCCACGGCCTGCATGGTGCAGGATAAGCTCGGATGCAAGCATGCAGGTGCGATGGATATTTCCGCCGGCTGCTCAGGCTACATCTATGCAGTGGCTCTGGCATCAAATCTGGTGAAAGCCGGGATGTACAAGCACATCCTGATCGTCGGTGCGGAAATCCTTTCCCGCCTCGTGAACTGGCAAGACCGCTCCACCTGCATCCTTTTCGGTGATGGGGCAGGGGCCGCTGTCATCGGAAAGGTCGAAGATGGCTATGGCCTTCTGGCTTCGGATCTTGGCTCAGACGGCAGCCTGGGCAAGATCCTGAATATCCCGGCGAGCGGCGTCGCTGAACCTGTGACCCACCGCGCCATCGACTCGGGCCGCATCTATATCCATATGGAAGGACCGGAGGTATTCAAAGCCGCTGTCCGTCACATGGGTGCGACCACGCTGAAGACGCTGGAAGCCGCTGGCATCACGAAGGAAGATATCAATATGTTCATTGCCCATCAGGCAAATAATCGCATCATTCAGGCGATCGCAAAGCGTCTGGCTCTGCCGGAGGATCATATGTATGTGAATGTCAATCGCTATGGCAATACATCGGCAGCTTCCGTCGGCATTGCACTTGATGAAGTCGTCCGCGCCGGACGCGTGAAGCATGGTGACTACGTTGTCCTGACTGGCTTCGGCGCCGGTCTTACATGGGGCTGCGATGTCATGAGATGGATGTAAGGCAAGACCTGATTCCGAATAACCAACAATAAACTAGTATTTATATGGAGTGTGACAAGATGAAAACTGCATTTCTGTTCCCTGGACAGGGATCTCAGAAGGTGGGCATGGTACAGGATCTGTTTGAAAACTATGATTCTGTCAAGGCCCTGATCAAAGAAGCGGATGAAACGCTCGGCTTCCCGATTTCCGAAATGATGTTCGAAGGCCCGGACACAGAGCTGATGAAGACCGAATTCACCCAGCCGGCCATTCTGACGGCTAGTGTCGCTGTATGGCAGGTGCTGAAGGAACACGGCCTCACGCCGGATATCGCAGCAGGCCACAGCCTTGGCGAATACTCTGCGCTGGTCGCAGCGGGTGCGATCTCCTTCGCAGATGCCGTGCACACCGTCCATCTGCGTGGCCGCTTCATGCAGGAAGCGGTGCCGCTCGGAGAAGGCGGCATGGCAGCTGTCATCGGTTCCACCCCGGAAACCATCGTGAAGGTCTGCGGCGAAGTCTCCACCGAAGACCTTCCTGTTCAGGCGGTCAATTTCAACTGCCCGGGACAGGTCGTCATCGCGGGTGCTACAGCAGCTGTTGAGAAAGCCTGCGAAGCACTGAAGGAAGCAGGCGCTCGCCGTGCCATCATGCTGAAGGTTAGCGCGCCATTCCATTCCACCCTGATGGAACCGGCAGCTCTTCGACTGAAGGAAGTCCTTGATAAGATCGACATCCATGACACCGCCATCCCGGTCGTAGCCAATGTCAATGCCAAGGAAGAGACCAAAGCGGACGAGATCAGAAAGAATCTGGTCGATCAGGCGGCGCATCCTGTACACTGGGAAGAATCCATCCGGAATATGGTCGCCGGCGGTGTCGATATGACTGTCGAAGCCGGCCCCGGCACGGTTCTCACCGGCTTCATGAAGAAGATCGCCCGCTCCGTACCCTGCCACCATGCAGAAGATGTAGCCACTATCGATGAAGTCGTGGCTGCACTGAAGGGAGAATAATGATGGAAACTATCGAAAAGACTGCTCTCGTCACGGGGGCTTCCCGCGGTATTGGCAGAGCCATCGCTCTTACACTGGCTGCGAAGGGCTATGCTGTCGCACTGAACTATGCCGGCAGCCAGGCTGCTGCAGAAGCTGTGAAGGGAGAAATCGAAGCCGCTGGCGGCAAAGCCTTCACCATCCAGGGCGATGTCTCCAAAGCAGAAGATGTGGATCGCATTTTCAAAACGATCAAAGAAGAATTCGGTCAGCTGGACGTCCTTGTGAATAACGCAGGGATCACCCGCGACGGACTTCTCATCCGCATGAAAGAAGAAAGCTGGGATGCCGTACTCTCGACCGACCTCAAGAGTGACTTCCTCACCATCAAAGCCGCTGCGCAGATGATGATGAGAAAGAAAAAAGGCTCCATCATCAATATCGCATCTGTAGTCGGCATCATGGGCAATATCGGCCAGGCCAACTACGCAGCAGCAAAAGCAGGCGTAATCGGTCTCACCAAAGCCTGCGCCAAGGAGCTCGCTGCAAGAAACATCCGTGTCAATGCTGTCGCACCGGGCTTCATCGCGACCGACATGACCGATGCTATTCCGGAAAAGAATAAAGAAGCCATGCTGACAGCCATCCCGCTCGGACGCATGGGTCTTGCCGAAGACGTCGCCAAAGCTGTCTCCTTCCTGGCTTCCGATGATGCAAGTTATATCACCGGACAGGTTTTAAAGGTGGACGGCGGAATGGTTATGTAATATAATCAGTAGGGTACAATACAAGGAGACGTCTGTCTTCTATGAGAAAGGTGGTGAAATGAGTAATGAGCACTTTTGACAGAGTAAAGAAGATCGTTGTTGACCAGCTGGGCGTTAGCGAAGCTGATGTCACCATCGACTCCACTTTCATCGATGACCTCGGCGCTGATTCCCTGGATATCGTTGAACTGATCATGGCATTTGAAGAAGAATTCGACATCGAAATCCCGGATGATGCTGCTGAAAAGATCAAGACCGTAAAGAACGCTGTAGACTATATCGACAGCCAGATGTAATGCGCATTCGCATTTCAACATCATATTGGAAGCCGGGGGGGGGATCCCCTCCGGCATGCCATATGACTTCCTTTGGGGGAGAATATTTCAAAAAAGCGAATGACCGTCGTGGTTCGTTTTTTTGAGGTCTTGTCCATGTGTGATGGATTTGAAACAGGCGGAGCCATGCCTTTTCAAGTCCTATAATTTTTGCTTAAAAACCTAACATGCGATAAATAATGTTTAAAAGAAGTTTATAAGAGAGGTGCCCTTTTTATGGAAAGAAGAAGAGTAGTAGTGACTGGCATGGGTGTGGTTTCTCCCGTCGGTATCGGCGTCGATGCATTTTGGAATGCCCTTTTGTCGGGCAAATCCGGTGTAACGCCGATCACAGAATTTGATCCCACGGATTTCCCTGTCAAGATCGCAGGCGAAGTCAAAGATTTCGACCCCGTCAAATATGTGGGGGACAAGAAGACCGTCCGTCATATGGATAGAAATGCTCAGTTTGCTGTCGCTGCAGCAAAAATGGCCGCGCAGGATGCGAAGCTCGATATGAGCGTAGAAGATCCGAACCGCGTCGGCACCATCATCGGTACCGGTATCGGCGGGATTAAGACCATGGAAGAAACCGTAGAACGCATCGAAAAACGCGGTCCGGGAAAGGTGAATCCATTCGCAGTCCCGATGATGATCGCCAACATGGCCTCCGGCATGGTCTCCATCACCTTCGGTCTGCAGGGGCCGGTCCTGACTGACGTCACCGCCTGCGCTTCCGGCAATAATGCCCTTGGCAGAGCGACCCGCATGATCCAGTGGGGCGATGCGGATGTCATGTTTGCCGGCGGTACCGAAGCGGCTGTCGCAAAGACACCGATGGCTGGTTTTGCTGCCATGCATGCGCTCTCTTCCCGTGAATGCCCGCCGGAAGAAGCATCCTGCCCCTTTGATGTCCGTCGTGACGGTTTCGTACTCGGTGAAGGCAGCGGCGTCCTCATCCTTGAAGAACTGGAACACGCAAAGAAGAGAGGCGCGCACATTTATGCAGAGGTCATCGGCTATGGTACGAATGGCGATGCCTACCATATTACAGCACCGCGTCCGGGTGGTGAACTCGCAGCTCGCTGCATGAAGAATGCCATCGCGGATGCAGGTATTTCTCCGGAAGATATCGACTACATCAATGCACACGGCACCTCCACCGGTCTCAATGATAAGAATGAGACCAAGGCGATCAAGGAAGTCCTCGGTCAGCATGCCTATGACATCGTCGTGAACTCCACCAAGTCCATGACCGGCCATCTTCTGGGCGCTGCCGGTGCGATCGAAGCTGTCGTCTGCGTACTCTCTATCATGAATAACAAAGTCCATCAGACACTGAACCTTCAGACTCCTGATCCGGAATGTGATCTTCACTACGCGGCGGAAGGCCCGGAAGATCGCAAAGTCGATGTGACCATGTCCAATGCTTTCGGCTTTGGCGGACACAATGCCGTTGTCATTATGAGGCGCTATGAAGAATGAGACATGCTGAAGTGAGAAGAAGAGACCGTATGGCAGAAATTGAAAAGTTTGCTGCGGAAAATGAAATTCCCGTGCAGAATGCACAACTTCTCAATACAGCACTCACCCATACCTCGTATGCGAATGAACATAAAAATGAAGTCATTCATGACAATGAACGACTGGAATTCTTAGGGGATGCCATCCTAGATCTGGTCATCGGGGAATACCTTTTTCTGCGTTTCCCCAGCTGGCCGGAAGGGGAGCTGACCCGAGCGAAGGCGAGCGTCGTCTGCAAGCCTTCCTGTGCTGAATGCGCAGCGAAATTCCATGTGGGCGACTACATGCGTCTGGGCCGCGGAGAAGAAATGTCCGGCGGCCGCACCCGTATCTCGATCTTAGGCGATGCCTTCGAAGCGGTCATCGGTGCGATCTATCTCGATAATAACTATGAGGTAGCATCCCGCTTCATCTTGGGGCACATGAAAAAATTCCTCGATCTGATCGATCAGGGAGACTATGACCATGACTACAAGTCTGACCTGCAGGAAATGGTACAGAAGCACGGAGATGTGAATATCTCCTATGTTGTCACCAAGGACGAAGGACCGGCACATGACAAGACCATCTGGATGGAAATCCACATCAATGGCAAAGTTATGGGCGAGAGCGTCGGAAAGAATAAAAAAGAAGCAGCCCAGCGGGCTGCCAAAGAAGCCATCCGAAGGATTCAGCTTGGTGAAACCGTGTGATAGAAAACAGGGTTTGAG
>ENA-UEOW01000059-UEOW01000059.1-human-gut-metagenome-genome-assembly--contig:-NODE-59-length-65246-cov-15.917645_pt1 | contig 65246 bp, 62 predicted proteins | sample MGYA00242894_ERZ507904 | MGnify/ENA primary metagenome ERZ507904 (study PRJEB26167, sample SAMN06115426) | human gut metagenome | host: Homo sapiens | place: China:Chongqing | collected 2015-04-10... | reverse complement strand
CCCAGATACAGCTTCTCCTGTTTTCCCTGTGCAATGCGGGCTGCAGCCAGCGTAATTTTACGTGTTACGAAAGTTTCTCCACGACGTTCCGATTCGTGGTTGAACAGGATACCCGAGCAGCAGTACATGTTATAAGCCTCGCGGTATTCCTTCACAATCCAGAAGCCATACAGCTTAGCCACTGCATACGGGCTGTAAGGATGGAACGGCGTGTTTTCATTCTGCGGCACTTCTTCCACCTTTCCGTAAAGTTCCGAAGTAGATGCCTGATAGATGCGGCAAGTATCTTTCAGTCCGCACAGACGGACAGCCTCTAACACGCGGAGCACCCCTGTGGCGTCTACATCAGCTGTAAATTCCGGAGAGTCAAAACTTACCTGTACGTGGCTTTGTGCTGCCAGGTTGTAAATTTCCGTGGGGCGTACCTTGCTTACCACTTGCAGAATACTCATGGAATCCCCCAAATCCGCATAGTGCAAGTGAAAATTCGGTTTACCTTCCAGATGTGCGATACGTTCGCGGAAGTCCACCGACGAGCGGCGAATGGTACCGTGTACATCATAACCTTTTTCCAATAAGAATTCGGCCAGGAATGATCCGTCCTGTCCTGTAATACCTGTGATTAGTGCTACTTTTCTTTCCATGTAATATTTATGTTAGTTTAAAAACAGCTTTCCAATTATATTCTCCATCTTTAAATGTCTGTGAGAAAATTCTTCCAGCACAACGTAAAATATATGCTACGGTAATAATTATAAAAAACATGATGAAGATATTGAATGGGAAGATATTGTTCATTTTGTCGGTAAATAGCGAATATTGCACTAGATAAATTTCTAAACAAAGTCCTCCTACAAATTTTATTATCCAACCTATATATTTGTTGGTATACCATTTCTTTAAATTGTCACTGCTACATATCTTATAAAAGTAATACACAATAAATAGCAGAGGAATCAGCGAGGTTATTTGAAACTCGGAGAATAGAGGATATTTTCTACCTGCAAATAAGATGGCATAATAGATGAATGTACTGCCTATAAGCTTAATGAAATCGGTTTTTAAATTAAAATTCCATTGTTTTTGAGAGATTCCCATCATGGCTCCCAATAACATGAATAAGAAGTAATGCCCCCATTTAAAATATGTATTTCCATACATATTATAATTCTCTGGTCGATTCATGATAAAATACCAGGTAATGCAGATGAATGCTACTATGCCAAATACCCATTTCAAATGGTGTAACAAGAATCGTTGTATAAAGTAAAGCACTACATAATATATCATGATGCAAGTTACAAACCATCCTCCACCATGAATAATGGTATAATCCATACTTTGATGCTGGTTGAAAAAGAAAGCACTTAATATGGCCCATGCAAAGACAGTCGGATAAATTCGATTGATTCTTCGTTTATACCAGTTATCGAATCTCCCCATTCTTCCGAGAAATAGAGTAAAACCAGAGCAGAAGAAAAATAATACGTCTCCAATAGCTCCTCCTGTAGCAAATTCACTATATTTTCCATAGAGTAATTCCATGTGGGAATTGGTAATAAGTAGTGCGGCAAAAAACTTTAGAATATCAATGCCTATATTTCGTTCCTTCATTGCTGTAAAGCTCTTTTATACAATTCTACCATCTGCAAGACCTTTTTATCCCATGATAATTCTTGCTGCCTTTCTTGGCAATTCTCTGCCATTTCTTTTAATAAATGTCGGTTACTTTCTAAAGTGTTAAGAATCTTCGCAAAGTCTTGGATTGATATTTTAGGAGTAGATAGTTCTATTTTTCTTCCAATTTTTTCGTTTACGGAATCACCTTGACCACAGGTATTAAAACAAATCACTGGCAGATTGTTTCCGATGGCTTCCAGTACTACATGTGGAGTACCTTCTGCTACACTGGTAAAGAAAAACACATCGCTTTCCTGCATGACTCTTTGTACCTCTCCGTGAGGGATAGCTCCATACCATTTGCATTGGCTTTCGATACCAAGCTCTTTGGCTAATGCTTGATAGGAGAGACTGTTTCCACCTCCCACAATATGTAATTTGATATGGGCATTTTTAGTTTCTGCAATACTTCGTAAGGCTATACCCAGTTGCTTTCTGAAATCAAATTTCCCGACCCAAAGTACATCCAAGTATTCTTTTTTTGATTTATCAATAATTGGATGTTCTTGAATATAACAACCGGTTTCATTCAATAGTGGAGATTCAATCTGAAAATATTTTTTGAAAGCCCACTGCGAGTTGGAAGATGCTGAAACTACGTATGATGCACGTTTTACAGCTAACCGTACTCTTTTAGCATGTTGAAGTTGCCATTTGGTGATGGCGTTCTTCAATTGCATGAATAATTTTGTCTTTAAACTAGCTCCTTCCAGATAAGCAGTTGGAAAACTTTCCTTTGCATCTACAGGACCCCATACAAAAGGAATATCAGGAATCTTCCATAAATATCCTGGCTCGCGAAAACCAATCATATTTAATTGGTGTAGAATGTCAATATGAACTTTCTGACAAATATCTTTTGCCATCAGATAAGTTTTCCACTGCCATTCCTTGTAGTACTTATAGAAACGCCAGTCTCCCTGATTCCAGCACATCTTTCGTATTTCATCTGAAACAGGATTATAGTAAAAGTGCATGTTCTTTCCTTGTGGAAGGGTTGGGAGAATTGTTTCTATCTTATCCCGAAATTCCCCTTCTGTAATGATATGAAGTTCACAGTGTTTAGCAAGATTTATACACCAGTTCCATGCCATTCCTGGTTCGCTTCCCATATTAGGAGAACATGCGTATGCATTAATGAGTATTGATAACATCGTGTTTAAAAGGTAGAATAAATTTGTCCTAATTTTTGGTTGATAGAAGACACATTAAAGTCATTGTTTACATATTTATCCGTTTCTTCTACAACCCTTTTCCTTAATGTTTTATTTGAAATCAGCTCGTCAAGTTTAGAAGCTAATGCATTTATATCTCCTACAGGAAAAATTAATCCATTAATTCCATCTCTTACGATGTCGGGTATTCCTCCTACGGGAGTTACCACGCATGGAATACCGTATGCCCATGCGTCAAGCACACCCATAGGGAAACCTTCACCGTCACTGGCGAGGCAATAGATAGAAGCTTTCTGAAATGTTTCTTCTTTCTTTTTTCCGCTTATCCATCCTGGAAATATTATTTGATTCGATACGCCATATTCAGATGCTATTTTTTTTGCGTTTTCTATTTCTCCATTTCCTGCGAGAATAACTTTCCAATCAGGATGTTTTTTTGCAATTTTAGCAAATGCTTTAATAAGATCTGCATATCCCTTTCGTGGAATAATTGTACCTGCAAATAATATGCTGTTTTCTCTTATATCGTCTTTTCGGTTTACCTTAGGGCATGGGTTGTAAAGAACTTCTACATGTTCTGTTATACCTAAAGTTTCTTTTATCCATTTTTTCCATTGTTCAGAAAGAACAAGGATTAAATCTGCTTGTGAGAAAAGCCTTTTGTATAATTTTTGATTATATGGTTCAAATAAGAATTTTTCATTAGAAGGATGGAAGTGAAATATGGTTTTCTTTTTCATCCATTTAGCAGGATAGAAAAACAGTTGTTTTCTTTTGGCGGATTGGGTTGTTGCTATATGGATGTGTACAATATCATAAAATGGCAATAAAATTAAATATTCTAATAAAGCTGAGAATAAATACCAAAGTTTTCGTATTGGATTTCCGTCACGATGTGTCTCTATCCATTTACAATGATACTTTTGCCATTGTTCTCCTGTTTTATGTGCTTTTATCACAGAAGTAATCCCACCCCGTGTTTTACGTGATGTTGCTATTATTAATACTTTTGTCATACTTTTGTATTAAGTATTATGTGATTACAGATGAAAAATGTGTGATGTTTGAATTTTTGTATTCTAAAATAATTTGAAGACTTGTTTTAGATTAAAATCTCCATCTCCTAATATTTGTGTTAGAATATTGGTCAATATTTTTAGTAAATAGGCTTGTATACATATTATGATAAATATTAATAATAAATTTAATGGGAATAGATGATTGAAATTTGTATTGATTGAACTGAAACCGACTAAATAGATTTCTAATGTTAAAGCTGAAACTGACATTATAATATATTTTATAGGTTTGATATTCATTAGCTTATTGCACCAGTCCATATCTATTACCTTGTAAAAATAGTAGATAAATGAGTGTAATGGTAAAAGAGAAAGTACTTGTACATAATATAAGGAACCCTCTTTCCCTTTACCTATCGCCTGAAAAATGTAAAAGAGGACGAAAGAGATTGCAGAAATAATAATATTCTTTTTTATTTGCGTAGATTTAATATCTTCTCTATGTATAGCACAATATGCTCCTAGCATCATAATGCTGAAAAAACAAATATAATGCCAATCATTTTGATAAATTGAGTGTTTAGATATAGGAAGAAATGTGAAGAAATATATTATAGAAAAGATAAAACTGAATATAATAGAAAATCTGATGAGTTTTAATTTGCGAACAAAGTAATATAATATATAGTAAATAGCAATACAGTGTACAAACCATGCACCTCCACCTAACCATACCCCAGCGAAAGAGAGTGAAGTATTAAAAATTAAATAGGAAAAGAAAGTGTTCCAGACTAAGGTTGTAGGCCATAACCTTTTTATTCTTTTTTTATACCAATTAATTCCATTTGTGTTTAATTTACCTAGAGATAAAACATAACCTGAAGCAAAGAAGAACAGTGCATTGCCAGGTGCACCAAAAGTACCTAATGCCGATATTGCTTCGGGGTATAAAGGTTTGAAATGGGAATTTGTTATCATTAAGGCTGCTATAAACTTTAGAAATTCTATAGCTAAGATTTTATCTTTCATTGTTAAATTGTTTTATTTTGATTGGAATCGTATAATTTGGGCAGGTACTCCACCGACGACTGCGTTATCTGGAATATCTTTAGTAATAACAGAGTTTGCTCCAACTATAACATTATTTCCTATTGTGACAGGACCAAAAATTTTGGAGTCTAGTCCAAAATAACAATTATCTCCAACTGTTATTTTTTGCCATTTGCAGTTTTGGTTTTTATTACCAAAAACAACCCCAGGCATTAATGTGCAATTTTTCCCAATATGAGTATGTGGTCCTACATGTACATATCCGCCACAGTGGAATATGCGAAACCCTGGCCCTATCGTATTGGGATAAATTGTGTAATGTAATTTAAATCCTAATCTTTTATATTTAATCCAATGCCATAAAAAAGAAAGATTCTTTGTTTTACCTTTATTTAAATAATATTCAATATGTCTTAAATGGCGAATATAGTGATAAATATACCAATACTCATTTCGTAATAACCAATCTTTAAGTGTTGGCTTCCAATATCCTACATATTTAGCATCTTCAGATAAATAGTATGTTAAATCTGCTTTACTTTTAATCATATGGTTAAATTTGAGATAAGTTGTTGATAATGGATTCTCGAAGTTGTGTTTGACGTAGTGTTAATTCCCTAGAATTGTTTTCGTAATTATCCATCATATCATCTACAAATTCTTTTAAATCTATTTCATTTACATAGTCAATATCAATTGAGTATTTCTCAAAACCTATATTTTTCATATACTCACGAAGTTTATATAGATAGTTAATAGCAATAACAGGTTTATTTCCTGCGCCAGAGCAGAGTATGGCTGCATGCATACGAGTTACAATAGAAAAATGACATTGTGTAAATAGAGTAGCCATTTCAATGGGAGTTAAGACTCGATGAATATTAGTAACTCGTTTGTTATGTTTCATTTTTGCAATTATCTCGTCCGCAATTTCATCATCTCCTTTTTTATTGTATACATTAACGACAGTGGGAGTAATTACAATGTTTCTATTATATTTTTCTATGATGTAATCTAGTACAGTTGCAATAGACTGGATATATTCAGGCATACGAGCTGGTCCTTGTGCCTTCCTGAATGTCCAATCTAATGCTGAAAGTCCTATAAATCCAGGAGTTATTTGGAACTCTTTTAGTAATGAATCTATGAGACTTGTATTTAAAACTTGCAATAAGGCTATATCATAGGAGTTAAATTTAAAAGGAGCTTTGCATCTCCATTCTTTTAAAATGTCATAACTTTTTTGGTCTCGTACGAAAATTGCATGACTATGATTTAACACATTCTTTGCGACAAAGATGGTACTTCTATTAAATACTGGACCTATAGTAAGGGATAGATGAATAAGTTTTTTATCCATATGCGCATATGTTCCAATAGCATATAATGAGAGTAAGGCAGTCTTAAAATAAATGTCATTAATACGTTCTGCACCGATACAGTATATATAATCTGCATTTTCTGCTCTTTTTATAATTTGTTTTTTGTGACCATATAAAGCCCAGCTAATACGTTTTGTAAATAGAAGTAAAAACCTGGAATACAAGATAAAGAAAATATTCTGGATTAACCAAAATAGTTTTCCAATATTACCTTTATTGGGAATTACAAACATATCATGTATGACTTCAACTTGTTGATAGTTGTCCTTTTTTAAAGCAATTTTAACACTGTTAGGATCATTACTTAGGACTGTAATTTTACAGTTGTCATTTTTCATTCGTGCTATTTTTATGGCATTCTCAATTAAAGCCATAGATCCTACATTATTAGCAGAGCCTGCCTCGGCTATTACAATATGTTTCATTATATACTTGATTTGTTTAAATAATTTATTTTACCTAAAGCAAAAGGGAAATATTTCTTGCAAAACCAGATTGCTCCTGTACATAGTGCAAGTGTCATTAATGCAGTCATTATTATACCCCATCCATTTTTCAGGAAATATTTTCATTACTGTATTTAACATCATGTAGTGTACAGACATAACGAGAAAAGTTCCTTCTGATATCAACTCTATTAATTTAATAGATTTGGTGCACACTTTTTGAGTAATCACCATTAAAATAAATGAAATGGTGATTGCTACTGTGTAAAATATGATTATATTGTAACCATAAGTACAAAAGATTATAGCAACATTTCCATTCTTATGTCCTGCATAAAATGCGATTAATAGGGGAATGATTAACAGACTTATAAATTCTGTTCTCATTTTTAATAACTTATTTGTTAAATTATTTTTTGAAATAAAATGCCCAAATAAGAAAAATGGCAAACAGAGTAAGGTCGTCTTGAACATTAAAATATTTTGTATATTAACCAGTTTAACTGCGATTGAACCAGCAATGAATGATATGGATAAAAGTAATAATAAATTTACTTTATTTAGTAATAATAGTATAATCCTTATATTAATTAGTACTAGTACAAACCATATTGGGCACATTGCTGGATGTATCTCACATACTTTTAAATAGTCCCCAATGAGGAAACCCTCTAATAGGGAAATATTAAATGTATTTCTCATAAAGCAATAGAGACCTATTAATCCTAAGCCATAAAACATATAGGGGAGAAAAAGTTGGGTGATAACTTTCTTTATTTCATCTTTCACTTTTCGTGGTTTGTACAAATAACCTGAAATTATAAAGAAAAGTGGCATATGAAATAAATAAATGCCCCATTTAATATGTAATTCATCAGGAAGATGCCCTAATATAACTAAATAAATAGCTATAGCTTTTAGATAATCTATCCAGTATTTTCTTTCTCTCATTTTCTTTCTTTTTTATTTAATTGGGCTTGACGTTTTTCCATTAAATACGGATATATAGATGGAATACACATCAGGGTTAGTGCTCTTATTTTTTCTCGTATGCATATTGGTGCTACTAATCCGTAAATAGCATTTTGGCGGGTATATTGTAAATATTGTTTGTATAAATGTGGAAATTGTTTTTTTGCATTTCCACGAACCATAAATATCCACATATCGCTATAGGTATGCCATGTGGCAAATTTCCATGCTCGCAAGATTTTTGGGGAGCGAATAATTAGACGATCATACATACGGTGCATGGCTAATATTGCATTTTCTACTTTTCTTATATTAAAATGCGACATAGCACTTGCTTCATTATCTCTTCTATAAAAATAGACGCTTTGGTGGCCTATTGCCAATTTATTTATGCGTTGAAAACAGTCCATTGTAAAATTGAAACCTTCACCTATAAAAATATCCGGCATGAAGCGTATATTATTTTTATTGAGAAATGATCGTTTTATCATCTTACAATAAACACCTATCATGTGTTTATAATGTAATAAGTCACATGTTGCTTCTTCTGGAGTTTGTATTTCAAGTTTATCATTTGTGTTTTTTAGTTTTCTAAAAGAATTGTGAAAGTTTCGTGTAGTGGACATTTCTGCTCCATTGTCTACTGCTAGATGTAATAAGTAATCAACATAGTTAGGTTCTAGTTTATCATCTGCATCTGAAAAACATATATATTCTCCTGTTGCAACATCAATTCCAAAATTTCTTGTTGCACTGACTCCTGTATTTTCCCTATGGAAAGCTTTAATTCGGGAATCTTTTTTTTGAAAATTCTCTATGATTTCTTTTGACCTATCTGTAGATCCATCATTTACTAGAATTATTTCTATCTTTTTATGGGTTTGGTTGCGAATAGATTCTATACAGTCTGCAAGATATTTTTCTGTATTATAGATTGGTACTATAATAGAAATTAGAATATTATCAGTTCTCATAATTAATTATAATAAATTTTTTAAAAACGGAAGATGATAATTGACAGATAATTTATTTATAATAAAACTAAAAGCTATTGGTATGATTATTCCTGTTAGAAAACAAATAATCATATTACAATACCATAAGTTATAGTTTAGAAGTAAATTATTTTTAATTAGAAAGTTAATAACGAATTGATGTAATAAATATATTGTAAATGTACTATTATTTAGGGTGGTGGTAATAGGCTTAATAGATTTATATTTTATATGATTAAAAATGTAAGATGTTATATAGCAAATAGTGGTCATATTAAGTATGCGAGAAAAGAATAATATAAATGAATTTGTTGAAGGAATTTCTATATATAGTATAATTAAGGAAAAAGATATAAATAAAAATATAAGATTTATCTTTGGAGAAAAAGTAATAGATTTTTCTTTTAAGTAGGAAGAAATATATCCTATGATGAATATAGGAAAATAGAATCTAAATTCAATAAAAGTCCAATTTAGATGAGAACATAAAGAAATGATTGAATAGATTACTATAACAATAGACCATTTATGTTTTAAGTTTAGGATAAGGGGTAGTGATGAAAGCATACAAGTAAACAACATTAGTAAATACCATAAATGATTCCCGTTTATAAATGTTGGTATCTTATTACTTTCATAATGAGGAAAGAGTATGTGATACAAGATTCCCCAAATAAGGGCAGGAAGTAATAATCTTTTAATTTTCTTTGTGATAAAGTGATGTAAAGTTGTTTTTTTTGAGGCTTGATAAAAAACAAGCATACCGGAAATATAAGTAAAAATTGCTAATCCTATATTTTTGAAAATTGTAGATAAACTGAGCATAAATAATGGGGATAATGCTGGTATATCCGTATTTACAGGCCAGTACCAATAAATATGGATAGAATGATGAGCTACTATAAAAAGTATAGCCCAAATACGCATATAGACTATATCTAATTTTAGATTCATAAATTTGAAATGAATTTTTTTATTTGTTTGCCTACTTTTTTATAATTAAAGTAATGGAGCCCTACTTTATATCCATTTTCTCCGATTACTTCACTATTATTTATATTTTCAATGAGCGATAACATTCCTTTTGCATATCCTTCTGGAGTGAAAGGTACAATTATTGCACTCTCATTATTCTTAAAATAATAAGGTATTTCACCCACGTTACTCGTTATAATTGGTCGGTGAGAAGCTGTATATTCTGCTATTTTTTGTGAGAAGCGTGCTTTATCTTGAAGACTATTTGGGTCAAGAGGGATTAGAAGTCCTAATGAAGAATCATAAATAGAATATAGTTCATCTTGAGGTATTTTGCTTTTAATGTCTACAGAATTAGCTATATTTTTATTGTGAAGAATTTTTTTGATTTCGCCTTTTTGGGTTTCTGTGCCAACTAATATTAATATTAATTTTATACTCGGATGTGTTTTTATGACTTTCTCAAAAGCATCAAGAACTATTTGATTTCTGATTAAGTAAGTAGCATGTCCACAAAATGTAAAGTGATTTTTTTTTGTGTGATTATCGATTTTCCTTTCAAATGATGCAAGAACAGGCACTAATAACATTGGTTTCTGGAATTTGAGTGCTTTTTGTTGTAGATAATGTCCTATAGGGAATATAGCATTTAAGAAATAGCCAAATGTTTTATCTTTTAGGTAAGCTTCAATTTTCCAAAAGTGATTAGTATGTTTGATACCAATGTGCCATTCGTGAAATAATGTACTTCTTTTATAACCTAATATTATTCCCATAAAAGCAACAATGATAAAAAGAGGATAATCCATCATTCCCATTATTAAATGGTTTTTATCCTTCTTTTGCTTTAGTGCTTTTAATGTAGACCATAGGTAAGGAATGTTACGTAAAAAAGCTGTGTATTTACCAATACGTGGGAATATTATGTAAGGGATTCCATGAGGAGATACTCCCTTTTGGATAGATAAAATCCCTTTAGTTCCATGCATATTATCAATCATTGTTACTGTACAGCCTGCTTCTTTCATACCTAAGGCTATAAATTCACCCTTCGAATTATTAGCTGTGAATTTAAACGGATACCCATCCGATACCATTATTACTACATTCATTTTTATAATTGTTTTATAACTTTACAAGGGTTTCCAGCAGCTATGACATTTGCTGGAATATTTTTAGTAACTATACTTCCTGCTCCTATTACTGAATTTTTACCTATATGCACTCCTTTTAAAATTTTTACTCCATATCCTAACCATACGTTATCCTCAATAATTACTGCTTTATCTGGACCTGTACGTGGATCATCTGTATGCCAATCGCTATCAGTAATCATTGTGTTGGCACCACATCTTACATAATTACCGATAATTACTGACTTGGCGGCACCAATTACTGTTCCAGAGAATCCGCAATGATGTCCTATTTGAATGATAGCATTTTGTTTTAATGTTGAAAACATACATGGTGAATATACTCCAATTAGATTGGAGCGATGGCTGGAATTAAAGCTACAGTTTTTACCTATTATAATATTTGTATTAGGTAAGGTTCTCCAGATAGTTTTTCCTTTGAAGGAACAATTTGGATTTAATTTGATTTTCCACCATTTAGCGGAGCTCTTATTAAGAAAATTCCAAAAAAATGATTCAAATCGCAAGCATAAAATATTAAAATAATGAGGATGACAATAATTTTTCATAATTTACCAATAACAAGCACCTTCTATATATTTTGCATTTTTAGGGCGTTCGGTTTCATCCGGAAAAACCCAATATTCATTAAACATATCTCTATAGCAAGATTGATCATAATCACGTATCCATCTTTGCCCTTTAATTCCAAATAATAATTGTGTTCCTCCTCCAATATGAATTGCTTTTTTATTAAGTTCTTCTTTTATATAACCAGCCAAAGGTAGACCATAAGCGCCACATCCTAAAATTGCTATATCAAAATTAGTTCTAGAAATTTCAGATTTCATATATTCAAGAGCTTCAAACCAATCTTTAAATGGGGGTTTTTCTCCAGCTGCACTTTGCACGGCTTTTAATACGGTTAAATTAAATTGAGGTAGGCAGTTTGGGTTTTTAAATAATAGATGTCGGCGTTCATATTGTCGCTCAATAGTCTGCTTAAATGGATGAATTACTAATACATTTTTGTTTTCTAAAGCTTTCATCCAGGGCCTCTGTACAAAAAATGGATATAGAGATTCTAATTGTACATGTTTACATTGGGGGTTGAAAGGAAAAAATTTATTATTATAGGAGAAACGTCCTAAGACATCCATTAAAGGGATGTAATGTAAATATAGATTTGCAAATCGTTCTGCATCGGAAATCGATACATCTCCATGGTTAGTGAAAAAACCTGCATTTCTTTGAAGTTGTTCAAATGGCAATCCGCAGTCCCACCAAGGCATTCTTGTTTCATCTGTTATATAGTTGATGCATCCTTTTATGCGTTGCAAGGACCAAGGCTTAGTTAATGTCATTTTATTTAATACTATAGCTCCTTCAACAGTTCCCATTCTTCCTATAAAGCATGGTTTATCAGAAGATAATAAATTGAATAAAAGATTATTGGTTGACTCTCTTTCTCCTTCTTTGGGCCAGCCCCATCTTGGAAATTCAGGTTGTACAATCGCACGATAAAGTTTACGTGCTCCTTTTAATATTATTGATTTCATTCTTTTGTTTGGTTGATGATACTATTATAAATGGCAAATGTTGTTTGTGCATTTATTTTTTTATTGTGCCTTTTTTCTGCAGTAATGATGCCTTGCTGTGATAATTTTAATGCTAAATCATCATCACTAAAAATCTTACATACTAAACTTGCAAGCATTTCATGTTCATCAAATTGGTATAGTAGTCCTGATATTTCATTGGTAATCATAGACGGTACACCTCCAACGTAGGAAGCAATACAAGGAACGCCAACTAATTGAGCTTCTCCTAATGAATTAGGTGAATTCTCGATAGAAGAAGGGCATATAAAGATATTAGCAAGTTTATATTGCTCTGCCATTTGAGATTCATCTAAAAGCCCTGTAAAAATAAATTTATCTTCTAAATGATATTTTTTTATTAGGGAAAGAACATAATTTGCGTAGGTACTAAAGCGAAGTTTATCTTTAATGGATTCTCTTTTTAGGAAATTTGAGCCTGCCACATATACTTTTGTGTCAGGATATTCCCGTAATATGAATGGCATAGCTTCTATTATTTTATGAATACCTTTTATTGGTTTTTGGGCTTGACTCAAAAAAATTGAGTGACGTTTACATTTGTTTATATCCCATTTTTCTTTATTATAAAACGGAGCACGTAGTGTCTCATTGCATACATGATATTCGCATGCCGGATTTATTGCCCATACGTGTGCCTTATCCCATTCTGTTCGTCCTATTATATGGTGAGCATATGTTAAATATTCATGTTCAAGCTTTCCTTGCTTCTCCATTTTTTCAGGAGAGCTTATTATTGTTTTCTTAACCCTATCATGAAATGTTCTATATCTTTTCAAAATATTTCTTGGTATATTACCTAAGGAATAACGAGCATAAGCTCCTACCAGACCTTGGATGGATATTACTGCATGGTTTCCTCCATTTGCTTTTAAATAAGCTAAACCATAAGGAAATTCTGTTCCATGTATGTGTATTACGTCTGGATTAAAACGATTTGCAACTTCTTTCCAGGTCTTTTCCATAGCCGCATTATATTGCGTTTGGTATTCATTATATGGCAGGCAGTAATAAGTAATACGACCAATTTTTTTTTCTAATAGGTGTCTTTTATTAGCTCCATACAATGCTGCTACTGCAAGTTCTATATTGGGGTATTGTTCTAGTAAGGCATCTGCTAATGACTTCATCCATCCACCTGTTACGGGAGCTGTGCGATGTAGTTCTTTGCAGATGTCTGGAAATAGAATGTTAGTAATCCATAGAATTTTCATATCTTATAACCATTTTAATATTGGATATTTAATATTGTATTTATTAATAAATGTTTTGAAGTAGAATACAATCAAAATAGCTGATAACATTTTGATTAATCCCAAAACGTATAAATTAATGTTTGCAATTTGCATTATCATTATAGTAAAATCACAACATCGATAAATTGCTAAATGAAGGCACATTAATGTTAAAGATGCCTGTCCAACTATTGCAAGAGGTTTAAAAAGAAAAGTCTTTTTTATTAGCAATGTAACACATGTTGCTATGTAAGTATATAGAATACCAATAATAAAACAACATGGGATAGACAAAATGTTGAAATTTCCCCAATATCGAATCGAATAATTAGGGCTACCGTTGATATTAACTAAGATATAGTATAGCATTAGGAGGATACATGATAATACTAATGTAGGAATGTTGATGGATAGATTAATAAAGAATGATTTAAATTTATAGCCAAATAGGATAAAAAGCCAAAGTATCAACGCTGTATCCATACTCCATGGTAGTAGTCGTTTTTGTAAGCAAATTAGAATAAGGCTAATTAAAGAAAATAGAATGTAAATGTTTCTCCATTTTATATTTATTTTGAAATATCCATACAATAAAATATATGAAATTGACATTGCTGTTAAAAACCATGTAATAACAGGAAAAACTCCTTCTAAAATGATATTATTGTGAAGGCTACCTTCATAGACTCTATTTCGTGAGTATAATAAATTAGCCCATCCATAAAACATTTTTGTCCATCCCCATTTGAATATAATATGTGGAATAGAAAATATTATTGTTATTATAAATGCATATATATAGTTTGGATATAATAATCTTTTTAATCTTTTTACCAGTGAATTTTTATTGGGAGAAAACGTAATGCCCGATATGATAAAGAATAATGGAATATATCCAGCTGTAAGATAATCTAGCCCTTCAAAATTAATACAATGTGATAACATTATTAGAAGAATACCAATACCTTTTATTGCATCAATCCACTCTATTCGTTCCATAGACTAAAGATTTTTCAAAAAATATAGGCGAAAAATATCAATGACTCTTACAATAGTATATCGAAATAGATTATAGATTTTTTTATTGTAGTTGTATTTCTGCTGTTTGTAATGTGTAAAATATTGAGCATATGGTGTTTGGCTGGCAACCTTTAAATATTGAGATTTGTAATAATGTATATTCTCCCATATCCAAGGTTTTGTATTGTTCGTAAAATGGATTATTGCAGGATGTAAGCGTGCACTCTTCCATTGCGCTAGATGAGAAGTCGTAAGGAATTGTTTAATGTGTACACCAAAACAAAAGTGAGTCAGATTATATCGTAATGGTAGTGGCTTTATTTGGTTCGCAAAAACATTATTTATAACATCTTGATCGCACAAGCTAAATTTGTTGCGCCATTGATTTATAAATTTTGTATATAGATTTTGATTCGATGCTTTACGCCATCTTTCAAGATTCATAAGCATAACACCAGAATTGATACTTATAGCAGTAGTATCCATCCCAAATTGAGTTATATTTTTTGTTTTAACAAAAGCAAGATCTTCTACAGCGGCTAATGAATAGTTTTGTAAAGAAGTTTGAAACAATTCTTCTAAACTATCTGTAATTAACATATCGCCATCCAAGTAAAGAACGTGGTGAACTGTATGAGGTAATTTATTTGCGATAAAGAGTTTTAAAAATGTATATTTTGACCAAAAGCCTATATTGTCGTATGGATCTAGTTCATTGGGGGATACTACGAGTAAATGGAATTTTGCATTATTTGTAAAACAATGTTTCTCATACTTTAAAGTATTTTCTGTGGAAAAATTACACGAAAGAAGCCAAATGTCAAATTGCCATTGTGGGTGGAATTTAAATAGAGACTGCAATGTTACGGCGGTATACGGGGCGTATGCATTATCGGCTACGAAAACAATGTCAAAATGTTTTTTATTCATCTTTAGCGAAAAAATAATTGATAAATTTGTGCATCATCCATTTTTCTAATTTCTTTTCGTTGAACCAGTACTAATAATAGCCATATAATGAAAAAGTTTAGCGAAAAGGATAGAGCTCCAAACGGATATAAATCTAAGAGGCTGATAATAATATAGCACCCACCACCTTTACATAAAATATTTTTAGAGTTGAATATTCCTTTCAAAGCAGGTATGCCTAATAATAAAATGTAGGTGAATGCCATTAAATATCCTCCTCGTAATACTATGGTGTAGAATCCTGTTTCACTCCCATATCTCCAACCATTTGAGTATTTCCCTATTTGATAGAAATATCTTCCATTGAGACCTTTACCAAATATTTTTTCTATATCGGACATAGAATTTAATAAAGCTTGGTCAACAGCAGTACGAGTATCTTCCATACCTCTAGATTGTATATAATCAAAGGCAGAGCTATTGGAAAATAGATAATATCCCATTATGATTAATAATAAAATAAAAGTTATGGAGATAATCGTTTTTCCTTTGTAAATTATTTGTAAATAATAGTAGAGGCTCATTAAAAGCATTGTAAGAAGTATGGCTGATGTTCCTCGACGAGCGGCAATTGCACATATAACTACGGAGACGAATAAGGATAATATATAAACCCTCCATTCTTTAGATGGAACATATTTATAACAAAATACAGAAAAAGCAAATGTAATAAATACAGCAGCATATTGTGCTCCATATCCATATATACCATCACCATCGGTAGACATAAGGGCCGCTTGAGTTATTACATTGCGTATGTTAAATATTGAAATGATGATACTTATGAAAGCAAACCAATAAGCAACCTTTAAAAATAATTTGAAATTATAATATTTTATTGGAATGAATGCCGTAACTGGCAATATATAAGCGAGCCAATACATGCCAAAGAAAAAGTGATAGTTTATCATAGATGAGAAACTTGTCCATGGAAAACTATAATCTATAAGATATCCACGAATAATCATTATGATGACTTGAATTATATAAAAATATAGTAGGAATTGAGTAAGTCCTTTCATTTGGCATTTAAGACCTCTTTTGTTGATACGGCCGAAACCATTGAAAATGTAATACCATCCTAATATACGTATTAATAGATACAATATTTGTGGAAGTCCAAACATAGACAAGGTATCTGCTATGGTATTAACAATAAATCCTGTAAATATACTATTCATAGGATTTATCCTATTGGCTTGTTTTATAGTGTTAAATAGATTCATTTTAATGATTGAGAAGACTTAAAAAAAGTTTTTCATATTTTTCCCCAATTACATCTAAAGTAAATCGTTTACATGAATGAATGGCGTTCCCTGCCATTTGTTTTCGTAAATCTTTATCAGCCAATAGGAGCTTTAGCTTTTCAATAAACTGTTTTTCATCGTTATTGTCAATGATGAAACCAGTTTTGCCATCTTCTATTATTTCCTCTAGAGCTTCAAAGCTATTATATACAATCGGTACTACTCCCATTTGCATTGATTCCATTAGTACCATGGGCCATCCTTCTGTTCTTGATGTCATTAAAAAAACAGAGGCACGTCGATAATATTCCAATGGATTCTGTTTTCCATAAAATGTAAGTCTTGTTATCCCGAGTTTTTTACTTAATAATTTATATTTATTTAGAACTATACTGTCACCAACAAAATCAAAAGTCCAATCTTTGAATCTTGTATCTTTTTCTATTTTACTCCATATCTTTAACATTAGTTCAACGCGTTTGGCATGGGATATATTAGATACAACTAATACCCGCTTTTCTTTCAATTCATAATCCTTTATAGGGAAACATTCATTAAATACTATTGGATTAGGAATTGCTACAAATTTTTGGGGACTAAGTAGATAATGAGGAAGCATTTTTTGATATACAGGCAAGTAATTCATTGATAAAAGCATTATTTTATCAGCAAATTTGTACATGTTGATAAACTTTGACTTTTCTTTTTGACGATGGAAATAATTTGTTATAGGCGAACAGATAATCCATAGTAGTTTATGAAGTTTTCTAATTGGATCTTTTGAGGTGAGAAACATATTCCATAATGACTCAATGGCCCATGAACTAATATGAGGCCTGCCATGATATGCTACAATCTCTTTGGTCCCTTCCCGTATTTCGTTATAAAATTCCCAGTCAATGTCTTGTCCACAGACATTGTATACAATTTCAATTTTGTTCTGGCAAAAAAATTTTTTTATTTTTTGTTTGTTTGCTTTACAAATGTAGATTTTCTTTTTAAAGAATGTTGAGGGAGTGTTGGACGGTGATAAATACCCTAAGAAAACCTGATGTCCTTTATTGGCTAAATACCTAGCAATAATATTTACAATAGTTGCAGTGCCACCCATATTAGGTGGATCAGCATCAAAGCTGATAAAAAGAATATTCATTTATAATCATATTTTAGTTAGAAAATCTTTCCAATAAATCCATTTTAATATAAAAAGATAATGTCTTGCTATAAATCCTGATGGATATTTATTTAATTTAAAATAAGGTTGAAGCATATCTGATATAGATGCTGATATTTCGGTTTCATTCCATACTTCTTTATACTTAAGATATTCAATAGCAAATATAGTTTGTTCAGCAAAAGGGCCTGCTACCTTTGATTCATATTTTAATGCTTCTTTTATTCCGTTGATACAGTGAAACGATTCAGATTTGCCTTTCATTAAAACAATTCCGCAATTAATAGGCGTTTCATTGTATAAGGTATCAATACCTAATATTTCAATTAATTTATCATCGTAATTATGGGAGTTGTCAATTGAAAGTTTTAGTATTTCATTGGATGCAAAATCGCCATCTTTAAAAGGAGATTTATACCATAACACATCAGGATCAGAAAATAGGACAAGATCTTGAGCTGCATGTCGAACTATGGATGCATATTTTTTCCCCCAGATGTGCTTTTGTGCCCATTGAGCTAGTTCGTTTTCTTGTTTGGATTTGAAATATTCGATAGAATCTTGGTATGATTCATATGTTACATTGAAACCTTGTAAAAAAGAGAAATATTGTTTCCCTTCTTCTAATTCCCACGAACCGTCTGATATCAAAATAATATTTTGAGGTAAATCATTCGAATTCTTTAGAAATGAATATAAGGTTGCTTTAGTATAGATAAAATTTTTTTTATTGAATATCATTAAAAACGTAAAATTTCTAATAGACTGAGAGTCCTTGATGCGGATAGGAGGTAGTAATAATAGTTTAATTCTAGAAGCATATTCGAAAAGTCTTCGTAATATTTTATGCCTAATTTTCATTTTAGGGAAAGCTTGCGCTATAAATTCTTTTTGTGATATCATATATATTTTTTAATTGTTTGATATGTTATGTGGTATAGATATATTAAATATTTGGATTTCCATTGATAGATAAAAGACTTGACTTTGCCTAAAGTTGTTAAGTATTGTTTGTAGTCAGAATCCTGCCTGATATGGGATAAAAATATATTTATAATCTTTAATCTATCATGTCTGCTATACTGTGGGAGTAGAAAAGAATTGAGATATGAAAGTCTTAAAAAGTCCCAATAGAAAAACTTATCAAATAAAGCTAATTTTGTGAAAGATGAGTCTTGAAAATTGGTCTGTTTTATAACGTCTGATACTTGTAATAATATTTGGGGATCACAAACCCGCTTTGATAAGCAATTATTAGTACTGAATAAAGTATAGTGGTATAATGGCAGGTTGATATAAGACGCTGTTTTAATATAATGAAAAAATTGCTGATTAAAAATTAAATCTTCGTTTATACTAATATCTTTTTCATTTCGAAGTTTATGACATTCAATGATATTGCGTTTATAAACCTTATTCCATAATGGAACAAATAAATTGTAATATTTTAATTCCCAAATAAATGAATCTAGATATGTGCTTTCGATATCCGTTGTTCTTTTATCTGGTAAGACAAATTCTTCTAGCTTTCCATTATGTATTCTATCGTATCCATAAACTACGCAATCTATTTCTTTTTTCGTAAAAGGTAGTAAAGTTTCAAATAAGGTTGGGGCTATGATGTCATCAGCATCTACAAAACAAATGTACTTTCCACGTGCAATATCTAGACCTGAATTCCGTGCTTTAGAGACGCCCTGATTAGATTTATTAATTACTTTAATACGTGAATCTTTTGAAGCAAATGTATTACAAATTTGGGGAGACTTATCGGAACTTCCATCATTCACTAATATTAATTCCCAGTTTGGATATGATTGTGAAAGAATACTTTCTATACATTTAGAAAGAAATTTTTCAACGTTAAAAATAGGAATGATAACACTGAATGTAGGTGTACAGTTTACGTTTTTATTCATAATGATATTCTTCAAAAGGTACATTATTTATTTGAGCAGCTCTAAAAGCAAATCCACTTTTGTACATTATTTTTGTTCTTGCCATGTAGACTTTTTTAGCATTAGCTATTATATAGAAGTCAAGGAATGTTTTTAAATGGGATTCATCAGTAGCTTTATAATTAGAATGCGTAATGTTGCCGGGAATTATATAGACAAACGGTATTTCATGTATGGCATTAATAAAATTAGTGCTATCTGAAGTAACAACTATTTTAGAACATTCAGAATGTCGTTTTTTTAACTCATATAAAACTTGTTTTGATCTTTCAATTAATGATATTTGTTGCTCCTCAGGTAATGGCCGAAATACATCTTGATTGAAATTTCCCAATAACTGACAGAATCGAAATGATACTGTTATATATTCTCCATTTATAATATGTAGTTGTTTATCTATAGTAGATTGTAGGAGAGGGGAGGGTTTGAATAATTCGTGAAAGTTTTCAGCATACGATTTATCATAACAAAATGTATTTGTGTATACATGAATCTGTTTGTCTTTTTTGAACATTGTTTTCATTGTATAGCGATGAATATAATGTTCGAAAAAATTTAAATCGCAATCAAATATTACAGGTTGAGCTGCATTAATATTTTGGGAAATTAGCTTTCTGTCAATCCTCCAATCATATTTATTAGGTAATAAGAAAGTTTCTAATTTAAAAGGGTCAAAGAAATTGATTTTGAATATCCGATTGTTTCGTTTACAATATTCATACACAGATGTTATACCCCGTAACCGATCTCCTAGTCCACCATGATGCATGCTTCCATCAAAAGTACAAATAATTTCATTTTGAGTCTTAATAGGTAAATCTTTTGATGAATAATATTTTAATGAAAACTCATTTGATCTTTTACGATAATCGTTGATATTACAAAATAAGGCATGGACTGCGAATTTTACTGGATATAAGAATGACATGTTGTAATAATGATTTATATGTAATGTATAAAGTTGTTTTTATGATAGATGATAATATATTATCCGCCAATTAATAAGGTTGAAAAACGTTTATATATTTGTATATATTTTACAGCTTGGTTGAATATTAGAGTTATTAAAATGGAATGTATAATGCATATAAACGGATTCTGACAGATTTTTAAGAATGGGAGGTTGAAGAGATTCATTTCGATAATTAAATACTGGAAAATATAAATTCCTAAAGTATTTTTGCCTATTTCTTCAAAAACTTTGTTTATTGTAAGATTAGTATATGCTGAATTGTAGTATTTCTTGAATAGTATAAATAAAAATAAAATAGCAAATAAAGCTACTGAATCTCGATAAATAGTCCTGATTATTTCTTCATAGAAAAGAGTATTATTTGAAAACCATTTAGGTGAGGCAAAGTATATTGTATCTAAGCCATTGAAGAATTGCATTAATATATACCACATGATAAAAAATGATATTAAATATATGTCCTTCTTTATTTTTATATATACATTATAATGGTGAAAGCAATATCCTAATATGAAGAATGGTAAAAGAAAGAATAGACCATTCCCTCCCCCAATAGCTGTGAATAATGTATATATTAAATTAATCTCAATATAATCATATAATCCTGACCTAATGAAGAGCCAAAATAGAATGAAGGTGATAATGCTTACTACTTTAAATCTGAAAAATATGTACCCCCCTAATAAACATATAAAAAGTGTTTTTAGATACCATAAATTCATGCATGCTGATTCAAAAATATGTTTTATATCTATTAACTGAATATTGTTAAGATGGGAGCTTTTTATGTAAAGAATTATTGCGGATGTTAATCCAGGTAGTAATAGTTGGATTGCTTTTGTTTTAAGGGATTCAATAAAATTGGGCTTATTTTTAAAGAAATATCCTGATATAAAGATAAATAATGGCATGTGGAATGAATATATTATTTCCCATATGGAATTCTCCCAAAATTCAGTTTCTCCACTATAATATTGGATTAAATGTCCCCAAATGACTATTATGATAAGGATAGATTTTAATGCGTCAATCCAATCTAATCTTTGGACAATCATTAGTGGTTAAGTTTTTTATGAATAAAGTCTTTGATATTAGTTATTACGTTAATGCGTTCTGTAGAATTTAAACCAATATAGTAGGTAAAAGTAAGAACCACGAAACAGCTAAGTAAGCCTATTGTAATAAATCTTATCCAGCTTTCTTCCATAAACAAGCTTGATATAAAGCATATAATGTAGCATAAGATTGCAACAGGAAATACTCTAAAAATAACATCTTTGAAATAAACTAATATAGACAGTTGTATTTTGGGGAGAGTTAAAAAAATTCGAACAAAGAGCGCTAAGGCTTCGATGAGAAAACATACTAAATATACAATAACTGGTGTGGAAGAATTTATCTTTAAGCATATGTAACATATAGGGACAGCAAGAAGCAGGAAGGATGATTCAAATATTTGAAATTTCTTTATTTGAGCAGTTGCATTGATTGACATTATTAGTGGGAGAGACAATGCCTCAAATAAGGATTGTATAAGAATTATAAAAAGGAATATTTCTGTATAATTGGGTACTTCCACGAGCCATAAATTAAGAATAAAGTGTTTTTCAATCAATACAGGTAATGATAGAAGTAGCATTAAGAAAAAAGATACTTTGGAAGCTAAAAAAAGAAGTCTATGCATATGAGGCAAGTCTTCTGATGCATATGCTTTTACTAATTGAGGCTGCATAGCCATCATAAATCCGCTAACAAATTGTTTAACAGCTCCTTGTACTTGAATTGCGATAGAACGGGCAGCGTTTATGACCGGACCAAAAAATATATTTAGCAAAATATTTACCCCTTGATTGTTTAACATAAAAGCAAAATTGCCACAAGTTAACCAACCTATCATGCCACTCATCTCTTTTAATAGAGGTTTATTCCATCCTTTTATATATCTTATATCTTTAAATTTTGATTTGCAATACCACATATAGAAAATTTGTTGTAAGACTTGTATACCGGCTAACATTGCAGCGTACGCTGCTAAAATATCAACTCTAATATAAGGCAGAGTAAAAATAACTATTAGGCTTAATAGTACATTGACAATAGATATGTAAGCATAAATCCCCATTTTTTCATATGCTACGATAGTAGAATTAAATGGTACGCTGATTACACTTAACATACATGTTAATAAAGAAAGTTGGTATACAATATTTGCAGCATATATTCGTCCTGGTGGAATGACTAATTGAGTATTTACAATCCATAGCCCAACAGTTTCTCCAATTAAAAATATAATTCCAGCAATGAGAAGATGCATATTGATGGAAGTTGAGAATACAGACTTTATTTGATTGGAATCTTTTTTTCCTATTGCAAATGTTAGAAAACGCTGAGTTGCCCCCGTCATTGAACCGTTCAGGAAAGTAAACATTGTTACTAAACTTCCCACTACATTGTAAATACCAACATTTTCAATTCCTAGATATTGAAGTTTTACACGTGAGGTATATATGCTTACAAGCATAACAAGTATCATTCTGAAATAAAGGAAGAAAGTGTTTTTTGTTAAGGTTTTAACATCAGACCTTTTTTGTTCCATTGCAATTAGTTTTAGTAGCTAGTTTTTTATCCGTTAAAGTATAATTGTGATTATTTAAAACTGTAAGCAAATTACTATTTTCTTATAAGTAGGAGTAAGTAAATCATATATGCTTATTAGTGAAGTCTTTTTATTAACAATTTAACTCCAGGCGATTCACATCGGCTGGAATAATTCTAAATATGAAAAATTTCTCTCCTATCCCGTGGGAAAGACTCTGCCTTAGCTATTTCTTTTGTCCATAGCCATAACCGTAGCCATAGCCGTATTTCTTTCCGTAACCGTAGTGCCCGTATTTGCCATACTTGCCATAGCCATAGTAGGAGCCGGTTTCACGTTTATTCATATCGATTCCATTAATCAATACACAGAGGTGGGGAAGTTTGCCGTCCTGCTGCAATTCATTGATTAGTTTAAATTCGCTCTTGGCCGTGTAGTTGGACCGGCATACATAAACGCTTAAATCGGCTACGCGGGCGATAAGCTGGGTGTCGGTCACCATGCCGATAGGAGCAGTGTCTAATATCACATAGTCAAAATGTGCTTTTAGCTGTTGGATAGCGTCATCAAGTGCCTGGCGTGCCACCAGTTCTGTCGGGTTGGGAGGGATGGTGCCACCAGGTAAGATGTAAAGGTTGGGTGAAACCGTAGATACCTGACACAGACTGAGCAGGTCGGTGTGCTCGGGGTCGGACAGGTATTGTGAAATACCTGCTTCCTTATGGGAGAGGTGGAATACTTTGTTTAGTCCGGGTTTGCGGATATCGAGACCTACAATCACTACCTTTTTGCCCATAAAGGCAAAGCTGCAGGCCAGGTTGCCGGCATTGAAACTCTTGCCCTCGCCGGAAGTGGTGGAAGTGAAAAGAATTACTTTTTGGCCTTCCTGAAGCATGTACTGGATATTGGTACGCACCGAGCGGAACACTTCTTCCATCAGCTCGTTGCGGTTTTCGCGTACCACAATGGCACTTTCAGCTATTTCCGGAGTAAGTGGAATATCGCCTATGATGGGTAGGTGGGTAATCTTTTCTACGTCACCGCGAGTCTGAATTTTAAACTGAAGTAAGCCCCAGAGGAAAATCAGGCCTATAGGGAGACCTAAGCCCAATACGAGGGCGATCATGTAAGTCTGTGAAGGGGTAGGGAAAATCTGTCCTCCTGCCAGAGGCTCGTCGATGACGCGGGCATTATTGGCCGTGGAAGCCAGGGTGATGTTGTTTTCCTCGCGTTTCTGCAGCAGCATCAGGTAGAGGTTGGCCTGAATTTCCTGCTGGCGCGACATGCTGAGGTATTCTTTTTCCTGTACGGGGGCATCGCTTACCTTTCCGGCATACTTGCGGGTCTGGGCCTGCAGGGCCTGACGGTTGATAAGCAAGCCTTTTTCGGCTGTCTGGATAGCGGCCATTACGCTGTTACGCATTACGTCGATGCTGGCATTCAGGCTCTGTACGGCAGGGTTGTCCTCGTGCGAAGTGCGCAGCAGGCGCTTGCGCTCAATCAGCATCTGGTTGTAGTTCTGTACCACGGTATTCAAATCGCTGTTGTTCAGCCCGATGTTGGCAGGGATGACTTCATACTGGCTCTTCTCGCTCAAAATATGATTTTTCAAGTGATTAACCAGGCTGATTTGTACCTCATTCTCTGCGTAAGCACGTTCATAGCTGGCCTGTTCGCCGGCAGCTTGGGTGGCGTCGGCAGCGATGTCCACTACACCTGCCCGCTGCTTGAAGCTGGCCAACTGGCTTTCAGTAGTACCCAGTTCTTTGTTAATGATGTGGATACGCTCGTCGATAAACTCGGCAGTCTTGGCAGCTACTTCATTTTTGTCGTTATTTCCTTCTTCGTTGTATACTTCTACTAACTTGTTCAGAAAGTCTACCCCGCGGGCTATCTGGCTGCCCGTAACGGTAAGCTGGGCAATGGTGGTAGATTTGCTGCTGGGACTTACTGCTAAGCGGTTACGGCAGGAAGCAGCTGCTGCATTGGGTGATATGACGGTAGCCTGAATTTCTTCGGGTACAGGCTGGATAGTTTGCAGCGTAGAATCGGTTGCTGAGAAGGTGAATACGCCCACAGGGGTGGAGAAGACTGCGGGCAGACTTTCTACCGTCTTTTCCCATTCCTGGCCTTCGTGTTTTACCAGCACTTCGTGGAGTTGCTGGTTACGGAAAGACATCTTGACTTGGGCATACCCCATGCGTTCGGCTTCTTCGGGGGTTACCCATATCTTGACGGGCGACAGCTTGTAAAGCTCAGTATCGCGGAACTGGCCGGGCACAGAGTAGCTGATATAGAGGTCGAGGGCGGTTACTACTTTTTTTATCAGGGTGCGTGAACGCAGGATTTCCAGTTCGTTGTCGAAACTCTGGGTAGAAGAGGACACAAAGCCTAAATCTTCCAGGTTGGCTCCGTTGGCTCCTCCTTTGCTTTCGTTCTTAATCAGCACGGATGAACTAACGGTATAGAGTGGGGTCAGGGTCTTGAGGTAGAAAAAAGCGCCAATCAAGAATATAGCTATACTGCCCAGAATCCAGGGCCAGTACATCAGAAGCTTGATGAAAAATGCTTTATAGTCGAAGCCGGAAGTCTCTTCATCTTCCAGCAGGTAGTTCTTGGTTTCTTCTGCCATAGGTAAATGTCGTTATTATTTGGAAATTGCAAGTACAAGTGAAGTGATGGAAGTCACAATGCTAAGCAGGGTAATCCACATGGAGGAGTTGCTGTTAAAGGTATTGGTTCGTACCTTTGCTTTGGTGGGTTTGACATAGACCACGTCGTTCTGCTGCAGGTAGAAGTAGGGAGACTGGGCTATGTTGGCCTCGTTCAGGTTAAGGTGATATACCCGGCGCACGCCTGTGGAGTCTTCGCGAAGCAACTGCACGTCATCGCGTACTGAGAAGAGGGTCATATCGCCTGCCTGTGCCAGGGCTTCGAAGATGGTGACCTTTTCGGCATCGGTGGTATAGGTGCCTGGGTGTCCTACTTCGCCCAATACGCTGAACTTGTAGTTGGAGGTACGCACGGTGACGTTGGGTACTTCCTTCAGGTAGGGTTGGAGCTTTTCGCGAATGAGTGCTTCGCATTCGCGGTTGGTCAGGCCCATAACCTTGAGGTTACCCAATACAGGGAAATCAATACAACCCTGGTTGTCTACCAGATAGGCCAATAATTTAGCATCTTGCATGCCGACTGTATTGTTACTACTCCCTTCTTTGCTTTGTCCGATTTTTCGGTAAAAAGGAGCCGAAGCTTCCGGGTCGGTAGTGCTTACCAAAATAGTAAGCTCGTCTTTGGGCATGATGCGGAAGTCATAGAGTTGTCCTTCAAGGGATTCATTGAGCACTTGTTCGTTCTGAAGGTAGAGCGATTTCTGGTAAGACGTACACCCGCTCACCAGCAGGGTGGACAACGTCAGCATACAGACTACTTTGCGTATCTTCATCTTTTCTTATGGTTTTGTTATGATTTTTCTAAAGGAATTTCCCTGCGCATAGGGTGTGCTTCGCCGTTACCACTCCCAGCTATGGATTGGGGGCGGTAAAAATTACGGCCGATAATCAGCCGCAAAATTAAGCCTTATTTTTGGTTTATTCAACTTATAGAGGGGTTTTTATCGGTGAAAAGGGTGGAAATCAATGAAAAAGTGGGCATATCGGCGGATTTTGTAACAATTCTGGAACAATAATAGGGTATAGGGGCGGGGCGTGAGAAAAACGCAAGGGCGTTTTACCTGAAACGCAAGTGCATTTGTGATAAAACGCAAGTACGTTTTACTTCAAACGCAAGGGCGTTCGATTCAAAACGCAAGGGCGTTTTCGGGGAGTTCCGGAAAGGAAACATGACGGGTTGTCGGGGTTGGCAGGCATTTTTATAAAATGTATATACGCGGGGTGTGGAAAAATACAACGCTTATATTTTTCCACACCTGTATATAGAGAGTTTGCAAAACCGGTGCCAACCCCGACAACCCGTCAATCTGCGGCCCGGGGAAGGCCGGTTCTTCACTACCGTTCTGTATCTTTTGTGCGAGGGGTTTGGATGCCTTGGCTTGATTTAATTCGCTCTAAATCAGTGGTGAGTGAACGGAAAAAGTCGCGGAGTAGCTCGTCCTGCTTCTGCGGATCGGCGGCAAGCAGGCGGTGGTACACGGCGAGGATGCGGCCGAGGAATGTCAGATCCGTCAGGAGCCCTTTTTAACTTTTTGAAACGTGTGTGCGCTCATCGGCGCCAGTCGGCACAACTCTTGTACGGTGAGGGTACGGCCGTGCGACAGCACCTGGTGGCGCCACGCTTCCAACATCTGTCCTAGTTCAATCAATTTCGCTTGTTTCATACGCATTTTTTGTTTAAAAAATAAAATTATAGTAAATTATTGGTTAAAATATTGCACGCATGTGTGCAATGTGGGTTTGTACTTTCTGTAAACTTGTGTTACATTCGTTTCGCTGTTTTGAAAAGAAAACACAAAAATTAAAACTAAAAGGATTGCAAATTTAATAAATCATTAAATAAAGCACGAGAAAATGAACAAAATGATGCTAAGTATTTTTAAGGGTTATGCCGACACGATGCCCGTGGCGGTGAGTCTTGATGAAGTGGTCCGTCTGATTCGGGAGGATAAGGTGTTGGCCGACCACACCGAAAAATACCGTTACTACCGCTCGCAGGGGCAGAAGGCGGCTGCCGGCCGGGAAAAGTCGGCCTGCCCCTGCTTTGCCGTGGCGGTGCGTTTTGAGAACGGGAAACGGAAGGCCGACATCAGTGGCTGGACAGGTCTCTCGATGGTGGACTTTGACCATCTGCCTGAAGGACGGGCGGGGGAAGTGTTCGAAAAAGTGTGTGCCGACCCGCATACCGTGCTGGCTTATACCACTATCAGCGGGCAGGGGGTGAGGGTGGTGTGCCGCTATTGTCTGGATGGAGAGACGCCTGATACCGACCGGGTGGCATGTTACAGCCGGGTATTCCGCAGGGTGAACGAGTATTATGGGCAACTGACGGGGTGCAGTTTCGACCCTGCCTGCAAGAATGCCACGCGATTGAGCGGACTGGCGCATGACGCGCAGGTGCATTACCACGACGGGGCGGAACCTTTCCGCTTCGACCTTTCGCGCATGAAGAAGACGGATGAGCCGCGCAGGGGACGGGTGGAGCGTGTGGTGGCCCGTATCCGCAGGGAGCTGGACGAGCAGGGTGTGGTGTATGCCCCGCATCATCACAATGAGTACATCATGCGCATGGGGTATCTGATGAATGAGTTCGGGCTGCCGCTGGAGCAGGCCATCGGCTGGGCGGACGGACGTTTTCCGGAATACGACGGCGACGTGGCGGCCATTTTCCGCTCGTGCTATGCCGATACGGAGGCGCACGGACGGCGGGAGGCGGAACTGTTTCGTGCGAAGAGGGAGAAGAAGGGGGAAGGACGTTCCCAACTGGCCACGCCCCAGGAGATTGAGCAGTTTCTCGCCACGCAGGCGGAGTTCCGGAAGAACGTGATTACCGGGAAGGAGGAGATGCGGCATCCCGAGGCCGAGGAGTTTGTGGAACTGACCGACCGCCTGGTGAACTCGTTGTGGAGCCGTATGACCAAGGAGGGGCACACGGTACGCCTGTGCGACGTGCGCTCGGTGCTGGAGTCGGAGTTTGTGCCGGAGTTCAACCCTTTTACGGAGTATTTCCGCTCGCTGCCTCCGTGGGACGGGGTGACCGACCACATCGGGCGGCTGGCGGCCACGGTGCACGTGGAGGGTGACGCGAAACTGTTTGATGATTGTTTCCGCAAGTGGCTGGTGGCTGTGGTGGTGTCGCTGATGGTGAAGGAGGTGACGAACCACCAGATTCTGGTGCTGGTGGGGCGGCAGGGTTGCTACAAGACGACCTGGCTGGCGCGTCTGCTGCCGCCTGAACTGCAGCGGTATTTCTGCGTGCGCTCCAACAGCGGGCGGCTGACGAAGGATGATAACCTGGCGCTGTCGGAATTTGCGCTGATTTGCCTGGAGGAGATTGACGAGCTGCGCCTGGGCGACATCAACCAGCTCAAGGCGATGGTGACGCTGCCGGCGGTGAACGAGCGGAGGGCGTACGGGCACTACAAGGAGAACCGTCCGCACATCGCGAGTTTCTGCGGCACGACCAACCAGCCGGAGTTTCTGAACGACCCCACGGGAAGCCGGCGCTGGCTGCCCTTCACGGTGGTGCACATTGACGACCCCTACACGCATCCCGTGGACTATGCGGGGGTGTACGGGCAGGCCCTGATGCTGTGGAAGAAGGGGTTCCGCTACTGGTTCGACGAGGAGGAAATCGCGCAGGTGAACGCACGCAACGAGCGGTTTGAGACGGCCAGCCTGGAAACGGACTTGCTGCTGGCTTTTTTCCGCGTGCCGATGCCCGGCGAGGAATGTATGTTCCTGACGGTGGGCGAGATTCTGCAGCATATTAACGGGGGCATGAAGAATCCCCTCAGTGCCGTCAAGGTGGGGCTTGCCTTGCGGAAGGCGGGATTCGAGCAGGTTCGCGTGGCGGGAAAGAGGGGGTATCGGGTGGTGATGTACACCATCGAAGAGGTGAACCGTAACCGTCGTGCCATGGGGCGATTCACCGAGGCGCCGGCTGAAGAGTAGTCTTCATCGCCCGGTCGCCGGCTGGTGATAACGCTTTGATTTTCATGTGGATTTTTATGTTCCGAAGAAGGAAAAATACCGGAAAAAACGGGTGGAAAAACTTGTGTATCAGGCCGGAATTGTGTATATTTATAGGTAACTAAAATAAAACGGAACAATGAACTACATGCAATTGAAAACAGGACCGGGAGCTGTTTCCGGGGAGGAGCGGGAGGGTTTCTGCCTGAAGGCTTACCGGAAAAGTGAGTTGGCGGGCTTGTATTTTCCGCAGGCTGGTAAGAAAGGTGCCCTGCAGGGGCTGGGGCGATGGATCAAGCAGTGTGCGGAACTGGAAAGGGAGCTCGAGCGGTCGGGCTACCAGAAAAACCGCAAGTTTTTCCTGAAATCGGAGGTGGAACTGATTGTGAGGTTCCTTGGAGAGCCGTAAGCGGCGGCGTTTCCTTTTTCTAATGTCTTCAAAAGTCTTCAAATTTCCTCGAATGTCTTCGTAAGTCTTCGTATGTCCTCAAATGTCTACATGGGCGGAAACGGGGAGTGTAACTTTGCCTTTGTAACAATGAAGAGTGAATAATGAAGAATGAAGAATGGGCAATTGACAATGGATAATGAAGAATGAAGAGTGAATAATGAAGAATGTGCGCGCGTTTCCTGGATTCTTAATTCATCATTCTTAATTCTTAATTCTTAATTCATCATTCAAGATTCAAGATTCATCATTCTTAATTCTTAATTCTTCATTTAATTGGTTTTTAACTTTTAACTTTTAATTTTTAACTAACAGGTGGATTTATGAAGAAAACAGTGACTTATTCGGTTGTAGGGCGTGTGAACCCGGCCGATCGTGAAAGCGGTGAAGTGAAGTATTATGCACAGTCGCAGGCTCGCGGCGAGATGGGTATCCGTGAAATAGCGGAACGTATTCACCAGATGTGTACCGTGACCCGTGCCGACGTGATGGCGGTATTGACGGGACTGGAAGACATCGTGTCGGAAGGCTTGCAGGGTGGCGAAATCGTACGCCTGGGTGAACTGGGTTCGCTGCAGCTGAGCCTGAGCGGAGAAGGAGCCGCTACGGAAGATACGTATACCGACAGCATGATTGAAAAGGTGCGCGTGCTGTTCCGCCCGGGTACGGTGATGCAGGAGGCTATTAACAACCTGGCTTTCGAACGGGTGCCGGTGAAGTATAAGAAAGAGGAAGAGGACGACGGTGCTGGGGTGTAATCGGAACTAAGGCGTGAGAAGATGACGAAAGTAAAATGGATTGTGGTCAGGGTGCTGAAGTGTATTCTCTGTCTCCTGACCGGAAGAAAACCGGATTGCAATGAGAAAAATTGACATGATTGTGATTCACTGTACGGCAACGAGAGCGGACCGCCCGCTCTCGCCTGCCGAACTGACGAAGATGCACCGGAAACGGGGGTTCAAGTGTTGCGGATATCACTATTTTGTCCGCACGGATGGTGAAATTTGTACAATGCGACCGGTGGAACGGGCCGGAGCGCATGCCAGGGGGTATAACGAGCACAGCATCGGCATTGCGTATGAAGGGGGACTGGATGCGCAGGGACAGCCGGCGGATACGCGTACGGAACTGCAGAAGCGTTCGCTCCGGATTCTGGTGAGGGTGCTGAAATCGGATTTCCCGGCCATCACGCAGGTGGTGGGGCATCGCGACCTGAGCCCGGATCTGGACGGCGACGGAACGGTGGAACCGGAGGAATGGACCAAGGCCTGCCCCTGTTTTGACGTGAAAAAGGAGCTGTAGCGGAACAAAAGTTTTCTAAATCGTAAAAAGAAGGTGTCCGGCGCCTGAAAAGTTTTCAGGATTCGAAATAAAATCCTACCTTTGCACTATTCAAAATCCAAACGGACAATGGCGAATCTGTATATTATCATTTCTGCATTTGTATCGGCAGTGATACTGGGGAGAATCATTATCCCGAATATTCTGATTATTTCATTGCGCAAACGCTTGTTTGACGTGCCTGATGAACGGAAAGTACACAAACGTCCGATACCTCGCCTCGGGGGAGTGACCTTTTTCCCGGTGATTCTTTTTTCCTTGTGTGTGTTTACGGCCGTGCGGCTGATGACGGGCCACGGACCTGCGGAGACATCGACAACGGACCTGGTGTGCGAGTTTCTTTTCCTGACGGGAGGGCTGACCCTGCTGTATATCGTGGGCATTGCCGACGACTTGATTGGGGTGCGCTACCGGAAGAAGTTCCTGGTGCAGATTATCTCGGCGGCGATGTTCCCGCTGTCGGGCTTGTATATCAACAATTTCTATGGTCTCTTTGGCATTTACCTGATTCCTGCAGAGGTAGGTATTCCGCTGACCATGCTGCTGGTGGTGTTCATCACCAATGCCATCAACCTGATTGACGGTATCGACGGACTGGCGTCGGGGCTGAGTATGGTGGCGTTGCTGGTGTTCGGGGTGCTGTTCGTGCATTTCCGCATGTGGAGCTATGCCATGCTGGCTTTCGTGACGGTGGGGGTGATTATCCCGTTCTTTTCGTACAACGTGTTCGGCAGTGCGGATTTGGGAAGGAAGATTTTCATGGGGGATACCGGCAGCTTGACGCTGGGGTATATTCTGAGCTTCTTTGTCATCAAGTACTGTATGTATGAGCCGGATATGCTGCTCACGATGAAGACGAGTCCGGTGCTGGTATCGTTCAGCGTGCTGATGGTGCCGTGTCTGGATGTGATTCGCGTGGTGCTGCGGCGTGCGCGTAACAAGCGGTCGCTGTTCATGCCCGACAAGACGCACATCCACCACAAGTTCCTGGCCATGGGGTTCTCACCGCGGAGGGCGCTGGTAACGATTCAGTTGATGTCGGCCTGCTTCTGTGCGTTTACCATCGTGGCGATTCTTTATATGAACAACACGCTGGTGTTCGTGATTGACGTGGTGGTATGGACGCTGCTGAACCTCTGGTTTGACCATGTGATTAACCGGAAGGCGAAGAATGGAGAATAATGAAGAATTAAGAATGAATAATGAAGAACGGGAGGGGTGACTCTTCCGTTTTTTTTATTATGACATAAGAACAAAAAGACATAATTTCAATAATGATGAAGAATGAAAAGTGAAAAGTGAAAACGCAATACGCTCACCTCTTTTACTTTTTAACTTTTACCTTTTAACTATATACCTTATACCTTTTTCTGTCTAAAGAAGCTCGATATCTGTATAACTCGTTTGAGAAAATGTGCTGTAATGAATGTTATTCGTTTGAAAAAATGTGTCGAATGTTGGTTTATTCGCTGGAAAAAGTGTAATTTCGTCGTTGGGAAATAAGATTACACCATGCTTAAAAGGAAGATAGAAACATATTTAGCCGACTGGAAACGGTCAGAGGACAGAAAACCTCTTGTAATAAAAGGCATCCGCCAATGTGGAAAGACATACATTGTTCAGAAATTCGCAAGGGAGAATTATGAAAGTGTGGTCTATATGAATTTCATTCTTGAGCCTGACAACAAGTCTGCCTTTACCGGCAATATAGATGTGGATACCATCATTCTCAACCTCTCTGCTTTGATTCAGGGCAGTCGTTTCATTGAAGGGAAAACCTGTATTATTCTTGACGAGATTCAAGAGTGTAGGGAAGCAAGGACTGCCTTGAAGTCATTTCATATAGACGGGCGTTTCGATGTCATTGCCACAGGTTCTCTTTTGGGGGTAAAAGGTTATGGCCAAAGTAAGAAAAAGAAAGAGGATGTAGGGCAAGATTCTGTTCCGGTCGGATACGAAACCGTGATTGACATGTACCCATTGGATTTTGAAGAGTTTCTATGGGCAAACGGAATCGGTCAGACAGTTATTGATTCTGTAAAATCATGCTTTGAGAACGAAAAGGCTGTGCCTGACGGGATTCATAAGGTCATGATGGAGATGCTGTACAGATATGTTATTGTCGGAGGTCTGCCGGAAGTGGTGAATTGCTTCCTTAAAACCAGGAATATCGAACTTATCTATAAGTTGCAGCGAAATCTTATTGCCGGATACGAAGAAGATATGGTTAAATATGCAGAGGATGCGGACAAGCCCAATATCCGGGAATGTTTTGAATCTATTCCGAAGCAACTGGCTAAAGAAAACAAGAAATTCCAGTATTCAGTTGTGAAAAAGGGAGGAAGGTCTGCTCAATACATCGGCAGTATTCAGTGGCTGGAAGATGCAGGGATTATCCGTAGATGCTATAACACACAGACTACGGAATTGCCGTTAGAGGGGAATGCTATTAAAGACTGTTTCAAAGTGTACACAACTGATATAGGTATTCTTGTGGCAATGCTCGACTATGGTACTCAGGCGGATATTTTAAAGGGAAATCTTCTTGGATACAAGGGAGCTATTTTCGAGAACCTCATGGCGGATTTTCTGTGTAAGTCCGGTCAGAAACTGTACTATTTCCATAAGGACAGCGGGCTTGAACTGGACTTCCTGGTAAGGTTCAAAGGCGAATGTGTTCTCCTTGAAATTAAGGCAAAGTCTGGTAAAGCAAAAAGCATGACAACGGTTCTTAAAAATAAGGACGTGTATCATGTTAAGAATGCAATCAAGTTAGGGCAATATAACGTAGGCCGTGATGGAGATATTCTTACTATTCCACTATACATGGGATTTCTTGTAAACGACAAACTTGCAGACGTTATCATTCCTGATGTTGATGTGAGTGCGTTGAATAATGAAGAATGAAGAGTGAAGAATTAATATAGTGAAGGACGGGAGGGGTGACTCTTCCGTTCTTTTTTTTGTTATGACATAAGAACAAAAAGACATAATTTCAATAATGGTGAAGAATGAAAAGTGAAAATGCAATACGCTCGCCGCTTTTACTTTTTAACTTTTCACTTTTAACTCAATACCTTCTTCTGTTCTTTTGTCTAAAGAAACAACATGTTTCTGTGAGGCGTATCGTTTGAAAAACTTATGCGATTAAGTTGGAAAGATGAAAGTTTTTATGTTTCTTTGTGTAAACTTCATCTCTGCAAGCTATGGTTAGTACAACAGACATCATCGACAGACTGAAAATATTCAAAGCACAATCGGCTTCGAAATATAAAATAAAGTTCATGGGGTTGTTTGGCTCCTATGCGCGCCAGCAGCAAGATGAAAAAAGTGATGTGGATGTTTTTATCTGTCTGCAGGAACCGGACTTTTTCGTGATGGAGCAGATTAAAGAAGAACTTGAAGTTTTGCTCCATTCTTCTATTGATTTAGTGAACTTTAGAGAGTCACTTCGTCCAACGTTAAAAAAGAATATCCTTAAAGATGCGATCTATATCTAAAGAAATATTGATTGATTTATTGGAGCTGATTCTGGAAAAAGCTACTCTCGTGATAAACAGAAATCAGTCGATTACGTGTGCACAGGATTTTCTTACATCGCCGGACAGAATGGAAAAATTTGATGCAGCATGTATGCTGATACAGGTAGTAGGTGAAACGGCTAAGAAGATAGATGATCGTACATCGTCTCTGTTGTTTGCGCATTATCCGCAAGTCTATTGGCGAGGCGTATTCGGATGTCGAAATATTATTTCGCATGAATATGGGAATGTAGACCCCATTCAGATATTTGGTATAATCAAAAAGTATCTTCCTGAACTGGTTGTTTGTGTAAAGCAAATTTTGTCAGACGTGGAAGCAGGTAAGCATGACAGCTTATTCTTGTCATAGAATGAAGAGTGAATAATGAAGAGTGAATAATGAAGAATTAAGAATGAATAATGAAGAACGGGAGGGGTGACTCTTCCGTTTTTTTTATTATGACATAAGAACAAAAAGACATAATTTTAATAATGATGAAGAATGAAAAGTGAAAACGTGATACGCTCACCGCTTTTACTTTTTAACTTTTCACTTTTAACTCAATATGTTCTTCTGTTCTTTTGTCTAAAAACAAAAAGGAATATTCTCATTCTTCACCCTTTGCTTTTGGTTCTATAAATAAAAGTTATAAATCGGGTTGATTTTATTTGTATTTTCTGTTTTTATAACTTAAAAATGAGTATCTTTGCAAACGAATCATTTAATTGATAAAATATGGGACTTGATCAGGTAATCGGGAAAAATATCAAGGCTTTTCGTGAGCATTTGAACTATACCCAGCAGGAAATCAGTGATTATTTAGGTATCAGTCAGCCGGCATACGTGAAATATGAAAAAGGGGAGACTGTAGTTCCTTTGGAGGCAATGGAGAAACTGGCCACTCTGTATAACGTGGATGAATACGATCTGATGGAGGAAAATGAACAGCTTTTTCAGACATCTGTGGCCTGTGCGTATCGTAAGACAGGAAATATTGGAAATCTTGGTCAGATTTCTCAATTTCAGAAAATAGTCAGAAATTATATTCAGATGTGCAATGAGCTTGAGAAGTAAAGTTGAACTGGAATGTCTTGCAACCAGGTTGCGGGAGGAGATGCACGTGACTACAAAGGACCCTGTGCGCATTCATCAGATATTGAAAGAAAAGCACGTGCTTACGTGGTTTAAGAAGCTAGATGATAATTTTTCGGGCATGGCAATCCGGATAAAGGGAAACGGATCTTCTTCTGACAAGTATTTTATGTTGATAAATACGGCTTTGTCTTATGCCAAGCAGCGTTTTACTGCCTGTCATGAGTTGTATCACTTGTTGTATCAGAAAGATTTTAAGGTGTCGCAGAACAATGCGGGGCTGTTTAATAAAAAAGAGGAGGAAGAGTATAATGCCGATGTGTTTGCAGCCTACCTTCTGCTTCCGGAAATGGGGTTGAAGGAACTGGTTCCTGCCGAGGAACAGCAGGTTGACAAAATAACCTTGGCTACTCTTCTGAAGGTGGAACAGAATTTTCTTTGCTCAAGGGCGGCACTTCTTACCCGGCTAAAGGACTTGAAATGGATTACCAAGAAAACGTTTGACCTTTACCAGAAAAATGTGGTTGCTTCGGCAATCGAATACGGTTATAATACGCAGTTGTATTATCCAACTTATCAGACGGAACTGGTGGGAGATTATAACTTGAAAGCTCGTGAATTATATGATAAGGGGCGTATTTCTCAGGCAAAGTATTACTCGTTGCTGATGGATATGGAAATTAATGTTTCTCAAGAGGTATATGGGGAGGAATAAAGTAATATTGGTGGATGCCGATGTCATCTCTCATTTCATGGCTACCGGTTATATAGACAGGCTGACGGAAATTCTGCAGCCTCATGCCGTGATGATTGTAGAGAATGTGTACAAGGAGGCCAGCTATCATCCTACGGAACCGGACAGGAAACGGAAGGTGGACAAGTGGATGGAGCGCTGCAAGGTATGCAAGATTGCTTTCCCTTATGCCAATGAAAATATCCGGCGAGAGTTTTTCCGGCTTAAAAAAGAGAATCCGATGCTGGGGGACGGAGAACGGGCCTGTATGTCGATGGCGCGTTTTGGACAGGAGGTTATCGCAAGTAGTAACTTTCGGGATGTGGCTCCTTATTGTGATGAGAATGGCATTGAATATATTGGAACGCTGGATGTGCTGACTATTGCAATGAATAAGGGGATTTTTACAAGTGATGAATGTAATCGGTTCATGGCGGAAGCAAAGGCGAAAAACAAAGCGAAATTTCCAGTTGACGATATTACTGTTTATCAGGCGCCGGAATACATCAGTACGTTTTGATAGTGAATAATGAAGAATGAAGAATTGAGAATGAAGAATGAAAAATAATGAAGAATTAAGAATGAAAAATGAAAAGCGAAAACGCAATACACTTGCCGCTTTTACTTTTTAACTATTACCTTTTAACTCAATATGTTCTTCTGTTCTTTTGTCTAAAAAAAGACATAAAAAAAGGGAATCTTCCCAGACTCCCAATCTTCATTAACCTTAAATCTAATACCATGAAAAACACGATGCAAAGGTAAGGATTTTATGTTATGAAACATATAATTAGGGCGAAAATCTGCATTGAATTAACTTTTTTTTACGTTTTAAAGCAGGAACGCAGAATTTTTACACCGGTTTTTTCTGTTTGGAATGGAGATTCCGGGGCTAAGCGCTTGGTGATTCGTTTTCAATAATGTATCTTTGTCCTTAAAACTAAAAAGAAAGACAGAATGAGAAGACAGTTTGTAAGATTGGCATTGTGTCTGTTCCTGCTGGGGGGATCCGTTGCGTATGCCCAGAGCGGAATGACCGACAACCAGGTGATAGAATATGTGCAACAGGCGCTTCAACAGGGCAAGGACCAGCAAACCATTGCGATGGAGCTGCTGGCCAAGGGGGCCACTCAGGAGCAGTTGCTGCGATTGAAGTCCATGTATTCGGGTTCGACGGGCGCGTCGACATCGGGCAGCGGTTCTCTGACGGGGGAAGACAGCTCGCTGCTGGGCTCTGGTTCACGGGCCCGGAAAACTACTGCGACCGGTACGGAAGAGGATGCTTCGGAATTCCTGGAGACAAGTTCGACAAACGTGGACAAGAGTATGTGGTCGGAAGACATGCAGAAGACCATGAAGAAACGCCGCAACCTGACGACGGTGGTTACCAGCGAAAATGATGTGTTCGGACGGAATATCTTTAACATTGAACAGCTGACTTTCCAGCCTAACCTGAGCATGGCGACTCCGGAAAACTACCGTCTGGGACCGGGTGACGAGGTGATTATCGACGTGTGGGGCGCTAGCCAGAATACCATGCGGCTGGAGATTTCGCCCGACGGCTATGTGAACATCATCAACCTGGGTCCGGTGTACCTGAACAACATGACGATTCAGGATGCACGCCAGCTGCTGAAGCAGGAACTGGGAAAGATTTATGCGGATTCGGGCAATAACATTCAGGTGACATTGGGAAATATCCGTACCATCCAGGTGAACGTGATGGGGGAAGTGATGGCGCCGGGTACGTATTCGCTGTCATCACTCTCGACGGTATTTCATGCGCTGTATGTGGCAGGTGGTGTGAGCGACATCGGTAGCTTGCGTAACGTGCAGGTGGCCCGCGGCGGCAAGACGTTTGCCCGTCTGGACGTGTATGAGTACATCATGAAGGGGCAGATTCAGGACGACATCCGCCTGCAGGACGGCGACGTGGTGATTGTGCCTACCTACGACGAGCTGGTGAAGATTACGGGTAAGGTGAAGCGCCCGATGTTCTACGAAATGAAGAACGGGGAATCGGCTGCCACTTTGCTGAAGTATGCCGGTGGTTTTGCTTCGGATGCTTACAAGAAGAGTATCAGGGTGTTGCGAAAAGATGGAAAAGAATTTTCCGTAAAAACGGTGAACGATATAGACTATTCTGCGTTTAAATTATTAGACGGTGACGTGATTTCGGTGGATTCGATTCTGAACCGCTTCAACAACCGTCTGGAGGTGAAGGGGGCTGTGTATCACCCGGGAGTATTCGAGTTGAGCGGTTCGCTGAATACGGTACGCCAGCTGGTGGAGAAGGCCGACGGTTTGCTGGGGGATGCCTTTACAGGACGTGCAGTGTTGTATCGCGAACGGGAGAACCTGACGAAAGAGGTATTGCCAGTTGACATTCAGGGTATTCTGAACGGTACGTCGCCCGACATTGCCTTGCAGAAGAATGACATTTTGTATATCCCGAGCATCCACGACTTGCAGGACATGGGTAAGGTGACCATCAGCGGTGAGGTGAACAAGCCGGGCAGCTATACGTATGCCGACCACATGAGCCTGGAGGACCTGGTGATTACAGCGGGCGGTTTGAAGGAATCGGCTTCGCTGGTGCGTGTGGACGTGTCACGACGCATCCGTGACCCGAGAGGGACGACGGAACCGGACGTAATCGGACAGAATTTCTCGTTCGGACTGAAGGATGGTTTCGTGGTGGACGGTGAAGCGGGATTTGAACTGCAGCCGTACGACCAGGTGTTTGTGCGCCGCAGCCCGAGCTACAACGAGCAGGTGAACGTGACGGTGGACGGTGAGGTGCTGTTCCGCGGTGACTATACGCTGAATACGAAGAGTGAACGTCTGAGCAGCCTGATTCAGCGTGCCGGTGGGGTGAGCCGTTATGCGTATGTGCGTGGAGCTAAGTTGCGCCGCGTGGCCAACGAGGAGGAGCTGCGCCGCATGGAGGATGTGGTGAAGATGATGCGCCGTGAAATCGGTGATGCCATGGCCAACACGCTGGGACTGAAGGTGGACAGTACGTTTACGGTAGGTATCGACCTGGAAGCGGCACTGGCGAACCCGGGTGGAGACGCTGACCTGGTGTTGCGCGAGGGCGATGTGCTGACCGTGCCGGAATATAACAATACGGTGAAGGTGAACGGAGCGGTGATGATGCCGAACACGGTATCGTATGCGGCAGGCAAGAGCGTGAAGTATTACCTGAGCCAGGCGGGCGGTTACTCTGCCAACGCCAAGAAGAGCCAGAAGTTCATTATTTATATGAACGGACAGGTGGCCGAAGTGAAGGGCAGCGGCAAGAAACAGATTGAGCCGGGCTGCGAAATCGTGGTGCCGAACAAGACGAAGAAGTTCAACTTTGCGAACATAGTATCGAATGCGACTTCGTTTGCTTCACTGGCTACGATGCTGGCTTCACTGGCTACGATGATGAAATAACCTTTAAATCTATGAGTATATGAACATGAAAATGAGACTGATTGTCATGAACTTCCTGCAGTTTGCCGTGTGGGGAGCGTATCTTACCTCAATGGGTACGTACCTGGCGGGTGTGGGATTAGGCGGACATATCGGAATTTTTTACGCCATGCAGGGGATTGTGTCCCTGTTCATGCCGGCTGTGTTGGGTATTGTGGCTGACCGCTGGATTCCGGCGCAACGGTTGCTGGGGCTGAGCCATCTGTTGGCGGCCCTGTTTATGGGTGGAGCGGGCTATTATGCCATGACTACGGGACCGCAGGTGGAGTTTGCACCGCTGTTCTCGTTCTACTCCGTGAGTGTGGCGTTCTACATGCCTACGCTGGCTCTGTCGAATTCGGTGGCTTATACGGCGCTGGACAAGGCAAGGCTGGATACCATCAAGGCGTTTCCACCGATACGTACGTTCGGGACCATCGGTTTCATTTGTTCCATGTGGCTCGTAGATTTACTGGGATTCCAGTCGAACTACATGCAGTTCTTTACCTGTGCGGCATGGGGCGTGGTGCTGGCCGTATATGCCCAGACGCTGCCGGAATGTCCGGTGAGCCGCGCACAGGGCGGACAGAAGTCGCTGGTAGAGGCATTGGGACTGAGGGCATTTCTGCTCTTCAAGAACCGCAAGATGGCGGTGTTCTTCATCTTCTCGATGCTGCTGGGCGTGTCCTTGCAGATTACCAACGGCTTTGCCAATCCGTTTATCACGAGCTTCAGCGCCATTCCGGAATATGCCGATACGTTCGGCGTGCAGCATGCCAACCTGCTGATTTCGCTCTCGCAGATCAGTGAAACGTGCTGTATCCTGCTGATTCCGTTCTTCCTGGGACGCTTCGGCATCAAGAAGGTGATGCTGATTGCCATGGTGGCGTGGGTGCTGCGCTTCGGACTCTTCGGCCTGGGTGACCCGGGCAGCGGGGTGTGGATGTTCGTGCTGTCGATGATTGTGTATGGCGTGGCTTTCGACTTCTTCAACGTGTCGGGCTCGCTGTTTGTCGACAAGGAGACGGACCTGTCTATCCGCTCGAGTGCGCAGGGACTGTTCATCATCATGACGAACGGTATCGGAGCCACGGTGGGTACGCTGAGTGCGCAGGCGGTGGTGAACTGCTTCGTGGACTTCAATTCGCAGGCACCGCAGGTGGAAGGCTGGAGCCGGGCGTGGTTCGTGTTTGCGGCCTACGCGCTGGTAGTGGCGGTGACTTTTGCACTGGTATTTAAATACAAACATAAAGTAGATAACGATTAATTAGAATGTGAAAATGGAAAAGAAAGACGAATTTGTAGAAATGCGGGTCCGTACCATTGACGAGGCCATGAAGGTGGATGAACTGATCGGGCATCTGACATTTAATCAGGTGATGGACGATGAGGAGAAGATGGATATTATGATGCTGGACGGGCAGAACTTCAAGCTGCTGCTGGAGGAGGTGAACGAACCGCACCGGATGATGCTGGGGATTATCAACCCCGACGAGGCGGACTTGCTGTACGCGGCTGTTAACGACCCGGAGGGCACGGATGCCACGCTGCCTTATCAGACGGTGCATATTCTGAAGGAGCTGGGTGTTACCGTGGAAAAGGTGGTGGTAAAGGACAAGGTGAAGTTGCTGCACCGTGCGATTGTGACCCTGCGCAAGGAGGACGGCTCGGTGATGGAGATGCAGCTGACACTGTTCGACGCGCTGGTGGTGAGTCTGATAGCCGGAGTTCCGTTCTATGTGAACGCGAAGTTCCTGGAAGACCCCCGTTCGGGCTTTACCAAGTCTGTGCCTAACACGAAGGCGCTGCTGCTGCGGTTGATGCCACTGAAAGGGCTGGAGCGGGAGATGGAGGATGCCATCCGCCGCGAGGACTATGAGTATGCGGAGCTGATTAAGCAGGAAATGGCGACCCGCAACAAAGAAGAAGAGGAAGATTACGAAGATTTGGAGGATTTAGAAAAAGAATTGTAATTATGCACGTGTTTTATACACCGGATATTGCGCAGACGCTGGAGCTGCCGGAAGAAGAAGCGGGCCACTGCCTGCGGGTGCTGCGCCTGGGAGTGGGCGAGGAGATTATGCTGACTGACGGAAAGGGATGCTTTTACCGGGCGGTCATTTCGGCTGCCACGCAGAAGCGCTGTGTGGTGAAGGTGGTGGAGAAAACGGAGCAGGAGCCTTTCTGGAAAGGGCATCTGCACCTGGCACTGGCACCTACCAAGAACATGGACCGCATGGAATGGCTGGCGGAAAAGGCCACGGAAATCGGTTTCGACGAGCTGACGTTTCTGAACTGCCGGTTCTCGGAACGGAAGGTCATCAAGACGGAACGGGTGGAGAAAATCGTGGTGTCGGCCGTGAAACAGTCGCTCAAGGCACGCAAGCCGGTGGTGAACGAGATGACGGACTTCCGCCGTTTTATGGAGCGGGAGTTTACGGGACAGAAGTTTATCGCCCACTGCTATGAGGGGGAAAAGCCTCTGCTGCGCGACGTGCTCCGCAAGGACGAGGACGCCGTGGTGCTGATTGGTCCGGAAGGGGATTTCAGTCCGGAGGAAGTGGCGCTGGCTGCAGAAAAGGGCTTTCAGGCAGTGAGTCTGGGCAAGTCGCGCCTGCGTACGGAAACGGCGGCACTGGTGGCCGTGCACCTGATGAACCTGACGCACGCGGAATAAGCTGATGTGTAACTTTTAAATAGAATCATTATGAAAAAGACATGGAAATGGATGGGAGGCCTGGCCTTGGGTATGGCTTTCCTGTTGTCTGCCTGCGGGGAAGACAATGCATACACCAATGCGTTGCCAAAGGATGCGGCTGCAGTGTTCTCGTTCGACCTGATGGAGATGGCACAGAAGTGTGACCTGAACGACCAGGTGAAGCAGTCGATGGGGCAGATGATGAAATCGAGCCTGAAGGGCAGTGCGGATGCCCTGGTGGACAAGCTGATGGAGAACCCGGAAGAGAGCGGGTTGAGACTGACCGACCGGGTGTATTTCTTTGCCGCTTCTCAGATGGAAATGGGCGGCGTGCTGGTGCGCATGGCCGACAAGGGAAAACTGGAAGATTTGATGGCCATGCTTCAGGAGCAGAAGGCGTGTGAGGCTCCTGCCGACGGCGACGGTTGCCGCTGGACCGTGGGTGGCGGCGGACTGATGGCCTGGACGGACGATGCGTTTCTGATGCTGGCGGGCAACGGTAACCCGAAGGACTTGCAGCATCAGGCTTCGATGTGGCTGCGCCAGAAAGAAGGGGAGGGCTATTCGGGCACTCCGGAATTCAAGAAATTAGAGGATGCCGACGAGGATGTGGCCATGGTGACTTCGCTGAACGCCATGCCGAAGAGTTACCTGGGCCCGGTGACGATGGGGCTGCCGGCTGACTTGAACCTGAATGATTTAAAGATATTTTCTACGCTCGATTTCCAGGCGGGAAGGGCCGTGATGGAAGTGGAGACGCTGCTGGAGGGCAAGTTCAAGGACTTGCTGAAGAAGCAGGCAGAGGTGAGCGGCGAACTGGACGGCACGTATCTGAAGGTGTTCCCTGCCAATACGGTGCTCTGGATGGCTGCCAACGTGAACGGTGAAAAGGCGTATGAGCTGTTGCGTGAGAACCCGACGGTGCGTCAGGAGCTGGACAACTCGATGATGCCGCTCGACTTTGAGGCTATCTTCAAGGCGGTGAAGGGTGACGTGGCAGTGGCCATGCCGGAGATGTCGTTGAAACCGGGCTTCATCCTGTATGCCGACGTGAAAAACGGTGACTTCATGCGTACGTTTGAGGACCTGAAACCGATGCTGGCCATGACTAACGGTCAGATGCAGCTGCTGGACAAGGGTGAAAATGCCTATCAGTTTGTGGCTGCCAACGGTGCCATGCTGGGCATGGGCCGCGGACCGGTGTCTTTCTGGCTGGGCGTGAAGGATGACCGCTTCTACCTGACGAATCAGGAGGACCTGATTGGCCGTGAGGTGAAGGGACTGTCGCTGAAAGACTGTGACTGGGCCAAGGACGTGAAGGATAAGCATTTCTACCTGAACGTGAACTTCCAGGCTTTGTCTGCCGTACTTCCGCAGATTTCTTACATCAGTATGCTGGACTACCTGAGCATCGAATCGGATGAACCGACCAAGGCTCGCCTGGTGCTGCAACTGAAGGACCACAAGGAGAATGTGCTGAAGCAGCTGGTGAAGATAGTTAAAAATTAATAGTGAATAATGAAGAATGAAGAATGAAGAATGCCATTCATTATTAATTCTTCATTCTTCATTATTAATTCTTCATTGAATAAAATGGACAACATGGATTTGACTTGCGGCCACTTTGTAAATCCGTTTACTGATATCGGGTTTAAGATTATCTTCGGGCAGCCTGCCAGCAAGGAATTGCTCATCACACTGCTGAATGAGCTGTTGGCGGGGGAGCATCGCATAGAGAACCTGATTTTTCTGGACAAGGAAAATCATTCGGACAGTATGGCGGATGCAGGGATTATCTATGACTTGTACTGCCTGACCGACACGGGAGAATACATCATCGTGGAGATGCAGAACCGTTTTCATAGTAGTTTCCTGGACCGTACGCTGTTTTACATGTGTCGTGCCATCGGGCGGCAGGTGGAGAATCTGCGTGAGAAGAGGCGGAAGGAACGTGAGTTGCAGACCGGGAAGCCGGAGACGGAGGAGGATTTTCTGCTGAGTGAGCCGATGCAGGAAAATTATGGGTCCAGATACAAGCTCTCGACCGTGTATGGTATTTTCCTGATGAACTTCCGCGAGCCGGGGCTGGAAGAGAAGTTCCGCACGGACACCGTGATTGCCGACCGTGAGAGCGGAAAGGTGGTGAACCCTCATTTCCGGCAGATTTTTTTGCAGTTCCCTTACTTCACCAAGGAACTCAAGGATTGTGAAACGCTTTATGACAAACTGATTTATACACTGAAGAATATGCAACATTGGAACCGAATGCCGGACGCGCTGAAGGAGCAGGTGTTCAGCCGTCTGGAAGAACTGGCTGCCGTGGCCAATCTTTCATTGGAAGACCGTATTGCTTACGACAAGGCGCTGGACCGTTACCGTGTGAGCCGCATCGTGGAAGAGGATGCACGTGAAGCCGGATGGAAGAAAGGGCTCGCGGAAGGACAAGCTAAAGAGAAAGTTGCCATTGCACGTAACCTGAAATCGCTGGGTTTGAGTACTGCTCAGATAGCCCAGGCTACCGGATTGACCGAAGAGGAAGTGGAATCGACAGTTAATAATTAATAGTGAATAATGAAGAATGAAGAATTAAGAATTAATAATGAATAACGAAGAGCATTCTTCATTCTTCATTATTAATTCTTCATTGAATAAAATGGACACAATAGAATTACAGCAGACCCTGCCGGAGGTATTCGCCGGACGCGACGGAATCGTGTCGGACGTGTGGCACCGGCAGGTGGCTTTTCAGAAAGGGAAGATGTATCTGATTGAAGCGGCGTCGGGCACGGGCAAGTCGTCGCTTTGCAGTTTTATTTACGGGTACCGTACGGACTACCAGGGGATTATCACCTTCGACGGGGAGAACGTGCGGAAGCTCACGGTGAAGCAGTGGACCGACATCCGCAAGCGCTCGCTGGGCATGCTGTTTCAGGAACTCCGCCTGTTCGGGGAACTGACGGCATGGGAGAACGTGCAGCTGAAGAACGGGCTGACGGGCTTCTGCCGCAAGCAGCAGGTGAAGGACTGGTTTGAGCAGCTGGGCATCGCCGACAAGTGGGATGTGAAGGCGGCCAGGATGTCGTACGGGCAGCAGCAGCGCGTGGCTTTCGTGCGGATGCTGTGTCAGCCGGCCGACTTTTTCTTCCTGGATGAGCCGGTGAGCCACCTGGACGACGGCAACGGGCAGATTATGGCGCGTATCCTGAAGGAGGAAGCGGCTCGTCAGGGTGCGGGAGTGATTGTGACGTCCATCGGCAAGCACCTGCCGCTGGAGTATGACAGGGTGCTGAGTTTGTAAGGGATTAAAACGAAGACGGATATGATCTGGAAATTATTGAGGCAGCACATCAGTGTGGCGCAGTTGGCGGGATTCTTCCTTGCCAACCTGTGCGGTATGGTGATTGTGCTGTTGGGCATACAGTTTTACAAGGACGTGTTGCCGGTGTTTACGCAGGGCGACAGTTTCATGAAGAAGGACTACGTGATTGTGAGCAAGCAGGTGAGCACGCTGGGCAGCCTGGTGGGCAAGGGAGGTACGTTCTCGCGTGCCGACATAGCCGACATGGAGTCGCAGCCGTTTGCCAAGCGGACGGGAGCGTTCACTCCGGCACAGTTTCAGGTGTCGGCCGGCATGGGCATGGCGGGTATGCAGCTCTCTACGGCAATGTTCTTCGAGTCGGTGCCCGACGAGTTTGTAGACGTGCGGCTGGAGGGCTGGACGTATCGCGAGGGGCAGACCGAAATCCCTATCATCATCCCGCGCAACTACCTGAACCTGTATAACTTCGGCTTTGCACAGAGTCGTAACCTGCCGCAGCTCTCGGAGAGCGTGATGGGGATGATGACGCTGGACGTGCGGCTGAGCGGACGGGGACGGACGGAGCGCATGAAGGGACGCATTGTGGGTTTCTCCAACCGACTGAACACGATTCTGGTGCCGCAGGCGTTCATGGAATGGGCCAACGCCACATTGGGTGACGGCGGGCAAACGGCTCCCTCACGACTGATTGTGGAGGTGGACAATCCGGCGGATGACCGCATCGCGAAGTATTTCAAGCAGAAAGGCTATGAGACGGAAGGCGACAAGCTGGATGCGGGAAAGACGACGTGGTTCCTGAAGATGGTGGTAGGCATCGTGCTCACGGTGGGACTGATTATCAGTGTGCTGTCGTTCTACCTGCTGATGCTGAGCATCTACCTGCTGTTACAGAAGAACACGAAGAAGCTGGAGAACCTGCTGATGATTGGTTTCAGTCCGGCGGCGGTGGCGCGTCCGTATCAGGTACTCACGGTAGGGCTGAACGCAGCGGTGGCGGCCATGGGTGTGCTGCTGGTGTGGATGGCGCGTGATGCGTATCTGGACATGCTGCGGCGGATGGTGCCCGACTTGCAGGAAGGCAGTCTGCTGCCGGCGCTGCTGACGGCCGGGGGACTTTTCCTGCTGGTATCGGTGCTGAATGTGCTGGCCGTACGGCGGAAGGTGGAATCGATCTGGAGAAAGAAATAGTATAAGCATTATATATTATCTGTAAAACCAAATGAAAATGAAGAAACTAAAGAACGTATGGCTCTTTTTGAGCTTTATCCTGATGGTGGCCGGAATGGCAAGTTGTAGCACGGAAGACCCGACGGGGGTGGATGTGTCGAGAGATGACATTATCGGTACGTGGAAAGTGACGGCGAATGACTGGACAAATTCGGAAGGTGAGTCTGGTCGTAATGATCCTGAGCACATGGGACAGACGCTCTCGGTGAAAAGTGGCGGTACGGCTTTGTTTCGTGGCGAGTCGTTCAACTGGACACTGAGCAAGGGGGTGCTGACGCTGTCGGACAATCGTGGCCGCAACATACGGGTAGTAATTCTGTCGTATACGGAGGAGGAGATTCAAGCTTCGTACGATTGTACCTTTGAGTCGGAGATGTATACCGAGGAAGGCAACTATACCTTCAAGCGCGTGTAACGAGACATATTAATATAAAGAAGAGCCACAGTAATGTGGCTTTTTTTGTAAGACATAAAGACGAATGTTTTTAGACATAAGAACATAAAGACAAAAGAATTTTTAACTGTGTAATATTATGGATATGAAAACAGAAGACCTTATTAAGGTAATTATTCAATGCGCATACAATGTAAGAACACATCTGGCAGCCGGTTTTTTAGAGTCGGTGTATCAAAAGGCATTGTTGATAGAGTTAAGGGAAAAAGGTATTCATGCGGATTCTGAAACCCCTATAAATGTATATTATAAAGATGAGATTGTAGGGGAGTTTAGAGCAGATATTATTGTAGAGGGAGAGATAATTATCGAACTAAAAGCGGTGCAACATCTTCTTTCCATACACGAAACTCAGCTGGTTAATTATTTGACGGCAACTCATAAAGACCATGGATTACTCATTAATTTTGGTGGTGACCGTATAGAAATAAAAAGGAAGTACAGAGAGTATAAACGCTCATAATTTTTTATGACGTAAGCATAGAAAGATATTTCTTGAATGTTTTTGGACATAAGAACATAAAGTACATAAGTTTATATTTACACAGAAAATCTGTTCTTATGTTCTTCTGTCTAAAGCAAAAAGGCAACATCCTATAGCAGTTATTATTTTTCGGACATAAGCATATAAGTACAAAAGAAAGATTGCATCTACAAAATCTGTCTTTATGTTCTTCTGTCTAAAATAAAAAAGATACACCCATATAGCACGTCATGTTCTTTGTCTAAAATAGTATGTGTGACCGCACACACGTGCAATTTCCTGTAAATATTTGTTTAGATATTTCGTCTCTGTGTAAACAAGTGTAAAACCATTTGTCCGATATCTCTTGATTTATGTCTATTATTAGGGGAATCAGTCTAAAAAATGTTACATGGAGTTACATATATGAGAGTTTATTCAGTAAATTTGCGTTACAGAAATGGTCAAACTTTAAACAAATACCCGGGACGTTTGTTTAAGAGGTAAGAACCATGGATGATTCATTCTTTTTAAATTAAAATAATTGCTTATGTCAAAAATCGTTGGACACATTTCGCAGGTAATCGGTCCGGTGGTCGATGTGTACTTCAAGTTTGAAGAAGGACAAGACGTGGAACACGCCTTGCCGAAAATCCACGATGCCATGACGATTGCCCGTAACGACGGGCGTACGCTGGTGATTGAAGTGCAGCAGCATATCGGTGAAGACACGGTACGCTGCGTGGCCATGGACAGTACGGACGGGTTGAAGCGCGGAATGGAAGTCGTTCCTACGGGGCATCCGATTTCGATGCCTATCGGAAACCAGATCAAGGGCCGTGTGATGAATGTGGTAGGTGATACCATTGACGGTATGAAAGAACTGGACAAGACGGACGGATTTCCTATTCACCGTGAACCTCCGAAATTCGAAGACCTGGCCACTACCCAGGAAGTATTGTTTACCGGTATCAAGGTCATCGACCTGCTGGAACCTTACCTGAAGGGTGGTAAAATCGGTCTGTTTGGTGGGGCGGGTGTTGGAAAAACCGTGCTCATCAAAGAGTTAATCAATAACATTGCCAAGAAACACAATGGTTTCTCCGTGTTTGCAGGAGTGGGTGAGCGTACCCGTGAAGGTAACGACCTGCTGAGAGAAATGATTGAATCAGGCGTAATCCGCTACGGTGACGAATTCCTCAAGAGCATGGAGGAAGGAAACTGGGACCTTTCGAAGGTGGATTACAACGAAGTGGAAAAATCGCAGGTAGCCATGGTGTTCGGACAGATGAACGAGCCTCCCGGTGCCCGTCAGTCAGTAGCCTTGTCGGGTCTGACACTGGCCGAATCGTTCCGTGACCGCCAGACGGGCGACAACGGTCCGCGCGATATCCTGTTCTTTATCGACAACATCTTCCGTTTTACGCAGGCAGGTTCTGAGGTTTCAGCCTTGCTGGGACGTATGCCTTCGGCAGTAGGTTACCAGCCGACACTGGCTACGGAAATGGGACAGATGCAGGAACGTATCACTTCTACAAAGAACGGCTCCATTACTTCCGTGCAGGCGGTGTACGTGCCGGCCGATGACTTGACCGACCCTGCTCCGGCTACTACCTTTACCCACCTGGATGCCACTACGGTGTTGAGCCGTAAGATTACCGAGCTGGGTATCTATCCGGCTGTAGACCCGCTGGACTCTACGTCGCGTATCCTCGACCCGCTGATTGTGGGCAAGGAGCACTACGAAACCGCTCAGCGCGTGAAACAGATTCTGCAGCGCAACAAGGAGCTTCAGGATATTATCTCTATCTTAGGTATGGATGAACTTTCGGATGAAGACCGTCTGACGGTGAACCGTGCCCGCCGCGTGCAGCGATTCCTTTCGCAGCCGTTTGCCGTGGCCGAGCAGTTTACGGGCGTGCCGGGCGTGATGGTTTCCATAGAAGACACCATCAAGGGATTCAAGATGATTCTGGACGGCGAGGTAGACTATCTGCCTGAACAGGCTTTCCTGAACGTGGGTACCATTGAGGATGCCATCGAGAAGGGTAAGAAGCTGATGGAAGCGGCTAAGAGTTAATAAGTAAAAGTTAAAAGTTAAAAGCTGATAGCTTAATATGAAAGAACTTCATCTGGTTATCGTTTCACCCGAAAAGCTGGTTTACGAAGGTAAAGTGAGCCAGGCTACCTTTCCGGGAAGCGCAGGAAAATTTCAGGTCATGGCCGACCATGCCCCGCTGATTTCTACGCTCTCGGCCGGGGAAGTGAAATACGTGGCCGGACAGGAAACGCAATCCCTGCAAATCAAGGGGGGATTCGTGGAAGTCAAGGAGAATCAGATTTCAGTCTGTGTGGAACTCTGAGAGGAGCGAAGCAGGCGATGAACCGAATATGTTTTTGGCGGCTTTCCGGATGAAAAACCGCACGATACTATGTTTTTGTTGACCGTTAAGAAGAAATTTATAAAAGAACTGACCGTGATTGGAATCGTGCTGACGACGCTCGTCGCCGTGGTATATCATCTGTTCATTCCCGACAGGTATTTCCTGTGGTTTCCGGCCATTCCGATATTCTTCTATCTTTTCGGCCTGTTTTACATAGAAATGTTCGCGTTCAACTATCGCGTGGGGCTGGAACGGATTGCGATGACGTATCTGGTGTGCAAGGTGCTGAAATTCATTGTCAGTGCCATGCTGCTGATGTTCTACGGATTTGTGATAGGACATGAAGTGCTGGCGTTCATGCTGACCTTCATCTTCTTCTACTTTGCGTTTCTGATATTCGAAACCCGTTTTTTCCTTCTTTTTGAAGCGAAACTCAAACTAAGAAAAAAAGCTAATGATGAAAAAAATACGGTACATAATCATCACGCTGTTACTGCTGATGGCGGTTCCGGCTGCGCTGACGAAGGCACAGGCCGCTGAGGGTGACATCGACGTGAACGAACTGGTGTTCGGACACATTGGCGATGCCTACCAGTGGCACATTGCGAAGTTCGGCGATACGGAGGTAAGCATTCCGCTGCCGGTGATCGTGAAAAGCAGTACGGGCTGGCATGTGTTCTCGTCTGCCCGGCTGGAGGAAGGTCCTTACGAGGGGCTGTACGTGGCCGAGGGTGGTGCCTACGACGGCAAAATCGTGGAACGCAATGCGGCCGGCGAGGAGGTGCGTCCGCTGGACATCTCCATCACGAAGAATGTGCTGGGCTTGTTTATCAACAGTGCGGTGCTGCTGGTCATCCTGATGAGCTGCGTGCGCTGGTACAAGAAACATCCGCTGGAAGACGGGGCACCCAAGGGGGGCGTCGGCATGATTGAGGCCACGGTGCTTTCTATCTACAACGACGTGATTAAGGGCTGCATCGGCGAGAATTACCGCCGCTACGCGCCTTATCTGCTTACGGCGTTCTTCTTCGTGCTGGTGAACAACCTGATGGGGCTGATTCCTATCTTCCCCGGAGGTGCGAACGTGACGGGTAACATCGCCATTACGCTGGTGCTGGCTTTGTGTACGTTCGTGCTGACCAACGTGTATGGTACGAAGGCTTACTGGAAGGAAATCTTCTGGCCCGACGTGCCTACGTGGTTGAAGGCGCCGATTCCGATGATGCCGCTGATTGAATTCTTCGGTATCTTTACCAAACCGTTTGCACTGATGATCCGTTTGTTTGCCAACATCATGGCAGGACATGCGGCCGTGCTCAGTCTGGTGGCCATTATCTTCATCACGGTGAAGTCGGGTCCGGTTATCAACGGCTCGATGACGGTGGTGTCGGTGGCATTCAGCATTTTCATGAATGCGCTGGAAATTCTGGTGGCATTCATCCAGGCATACGTCTTCACGATGCTGTCGGCCGTGTTTATCGGTCTGTCGCAGGTGAAGGAACATGCCGAAAAATAATTGATTCAAAGAAAATTAAAGTATAACCTTTTAAAACAAGAAAATTATGTTATTGTCAGTTTTATTGCAGGCAGCTGCAGGTGTAGGTATTAGTAAGTTGGGCGCCGCTATCGGTGCAGGTATTGCAGTTTTGGGTGCCGGTATCGGTATCGGTAAAATTGGTAGCTCGGCCATGGAAGGTATCGCACGCCAGCCGGAAGCTTCAGGCGACTTGCGTATGAACATGATTATCGCTGCCGCTCTGGTAGAAGGTGTGGCACTGATTGCCATCGTGGTTTGTTTGTTGACTTTGTTCTTGTAAAAAATAAAACAATAAGTTATGGGATTATTAACTCCGGATCCGGGGCTGCTGTTCTGGATGGTCATCACCTTCGGAGTCGTGTTCTTCATCTTGGCGAAATACGGCTTCCCGGTGATTCTGAAGACGGTGGAGGACCGGAAAGCATACATTGACAATTCGCTCAAGGCGGCGCGTGAGGCCAACGAACAGCTGGCCAACGTGAAGGTGGAGGGTGAGAAAATCCTGGCACAGGCACGCGAAGAACAGCACCGCATTCTGAGTGAGGCTGCTGCTACGCGCGACCGCATCATCAAGGACGCTCAGGAGAAGGCCTTCGCCGAAGGCAACCGCCTGATGGAGGAGATGAAGAAGCAGATTGAAACGGAAAAGGAAAGTGCCATCCGTGACATCCGCCGCCAGGTAGCCGTGTTGTCAGTGGGCATTGCAGAGAAGATTATGCGCAACAAGCTGGCCGATGAAAAGGAACAGGCTGCGCTGATTGACCGTCTGCTGGATGAAATGATTGAAACTTCTAAAAAATAACGTGTCATGAATACAGGAGTCGTTTCAAGACGTTTCGCGAAGGCACTGCTGGCATACGCGAAGGGAGAAGGGCTGGAAGACAAGGTGTACAAAGAGGTGAAGACGCTGGCTGCACACTTTGCCGAGGTGCCCGCCCTGCGGCGTGCCGTGGAAAATCCGGTGCTGGAGAGAAGCAAGAAGCTGGAGCTGCTTTGCGAGGCTTCGGGTGGAAAGGACGTAAGCCAGGTGATGACGCGTTTTCTCAGCCTGGTGCTGGAAGACAGAAGGGAGAAGTTCTTGCAGTTCATGATGTGGTCGTATATCGACCTGTATCAGGAAGACAAGCACATCCTCATCGGAAAGCTCACCACTGCCGTCAGTTCGCCCAAGCTTGTGGCACACTTGCAGAAACTGGCTGCCGAGAAGACGCACGGTGAGGTGATTCTGGAAGAGAAGGTGGACAAGAGCCTGATCGGAGGATACATCATCGAACTGGGTGGCTTCCGCCTGGACTCCAGTGTGGCGAACCAGTTGAAGCGCGTGAAACAGCAGTTTATCGCGAAAAACAGGAGAATAGTGTAAACAATGAATAATGAAGAATGAATAATGAAAAACGATTCCTATTATTCACTGTTCATTTTTAATTGTTCATTATTAATTATTAATTAAAAAGAATTATGCCAGAAAATACAATAAAACCCAGCGAAGTTTCAGAGGTGTTGCTCCAACAGTTGAAGGGGATTGACAACTCGCTGAAATTCGACGAAGTGGGTACCGTGCTTCAGGTGAGCGACGGTGTGGCCCGTATTTACGGATTGCGTAATGCGGAAGCCAACGAGTTGCTGCAGTTTGAAAACGGTATCATGGGAACGGTGATGAATCTGGAGGAGGACAACGTGGGAGCGGTGCTCCTGGGGCCGACCGACCAGATTAAGGAGGGGATGATTGTGAAGCGTACCAAGCGCATTGCTTCCATCAATGTGGGAGAATCGATGCTGGGACGTGTAATCGACCCTCTGGGTGTGCCCTTGGACGGGCGCGGCGAAATTGGCGGAGAGCTGTGCGAGATGCCGCTGGAGCGTAAGGCACCGGGGGTTATCTTCCGTCAGCCGGTAACGGAACCGCTGCAGACGGGACTGAAGGCTATCGATGCCATGATTCCTATCGGCCGCGGACAGCGTGAGTTGATTATCGGCGACCGTCAGACAGGTAAGACGGCCATCGCCATCGATACCATCATCAACCAGCGTGCCAACTACGAGGCAGGAAATCCGGTGTACTGTATCTACGTGGCCATCGGTCAGAAAGGTTCTACCGTGGCCAGCATCGTGAATGCACTGCGTGAGAAGGGGGCGATGGACTATACCATCGTGGTGGCTGCTACGGCTTCCGACCCGGCTGCCATGCAGTATTTCGCTCCGTTTGCCGGAGCTGCCATCGGCGAGTACTTCCGTGATACCGGCCGTCATGCACTGGTGGTGTACGATGACTTGTCAAAACAGGCTGTGGCCTACCGTGAAGTATCACTGATTCTGCGTCGTCCGTCAGGACGTGAGGCTTATCCGGGTGATATCTTCTACCTGCACTCTCGTCTGCTGGAACGTGCGGCGAAGATTATCAACCAGCAGGAAGTGGCCGAACAGATGAACGACCTGCCAGCCAGCCTGAAGGGTAAGGTAAAGGCCGGAGGTTCACTGACCGCCCTGCCGATTATCGAAACACAGGCCGGCGACGTGTCTGCCTACATTCCGACCAACGTGATTTCCATTACCGACGGTCAGATCTTCCTGGAAACCGACTTGTTCAACCAGGGCTTCCGTCCGGCTATCAACGTGGGTATCTCTGTATCGCGTGTAGGTGGTAGCGCCCAGATAAAGAGTATGAAGAAAGTGGCCGGTACGCTGAAGATTGACCAGGCACAGTATCGTGAACTGGAGGCCTTCTCGAAGTTCAGCAGCGACATGGACTCTGTGACTGCCATGGCCATCGACCGTGGACGTAAGAACAACCAGCTGCTGATTCAGCCGCAGTACTCACCGATGCCGGTAGGCGAACAGGTGGCCATTCTGTACTGTGGTACGCACGGACTGATGCGCGACATTCCTATTTCGAAGGTACGTGCCTTCCAGGATTCGTTCCTCACCAGCTTGCGTGCCAACCATCAGGCCGATGTGATTGACGTACTGGCAGCCGGAAAGATTTCCGACGAAATTACCGCAACTATTGAGAAACTGGCTGCCGAAGTGGCCGGACAATTTAAAGCATAAATCCCATGGCATCACTGAAAGAAGTTAAAGGAAGAATCAACTCAATCCACGGCACGCTGAAGATTACTTCGGCGATGAAGATGGTGGCGTCTTCCAAGCTGCACAAGGCGCAGGAGGCCATTGAAAATATGCTTCCCTACGAACGCCGGTTGCACCGTATGCTCAGTAATTTCCTGGGCGCGGAGCTGAGCGTGGAATCGCCTTTTGCAGTGAAACGTGAAGTGAAGAAAGTGGCCGTGGTGGTGTTTGCCTCCAACAGCAGTTTGTGCGGCGGATTCAATGCCAATGTAATCCGTCACCTGAATGAGGTGGTGGCAGAGTATGAGCCGAAGGTGGGCCGTGAGAACATCCTGATTTATCCGGTGGGCCGTAAGGTGGCCGATGCGGTGAAGAAGATGGAGGGACTGACGGCAGCCGGCGATTATCAGCACATGAGCGGAAAACCGAACTATCAGGAGGCGGCCGACCTGGCTGCCGAGCTGATGACACGGTTTGCCAGCGGTGAGATTCAGCAGGTGGAGCTGCTCTACAACCACTTCAAGTCGACCTCTACGCAGGTATTGACGCGGGAGACGTATCTGCCGCTCGACCTGAGTGCCGGTCATGCGGACGAGAAGGGAGAGGAGCAGGAAGCCATGCAGGCCGATTACCTCATCGAGCCGTCGCCGGAACAGGTGATGGAGGAGCTGTTGCCCAAGGTACTCCGCATGAAGATGTACACCGTGCTGCTTGACTCCACGGCTTCGGAACATGCCGCGCGCACCATGGCTATGCAGATTGCCACGGACAATGCAAACGACCTGATTCAGGAACTGACCTTGATTTACAACAAGAGCCGCCAGCAGGCGATTACCAACGAGTTGCTGGACATCGTGGGCGGCAGCATGAGCTGACCCCGCGGGCGGAACTCTTGTGTTCATTGCATAAAAAAACGTATCGCTGTCTCACGGCAGGATACGTTTTTTTTTGAACGAATAAACTAAAAAATTAATTATCTTAAAAAAGAAAACATGAAATTCTTTGGTGATTTATTTCTATAACAAACTGATTTCGTGTTTTGTTCGCTTTATCTGGCGGTTTTTCTTTACTGATTTTTTAATAACTGTAAAAGCATACAGCCGCACCGTCGAGCAGGCATTCCATTCGTCCTTCTCCCAGGCGGATATTGTCCATGTAGGAGTAGTCACCTCCGCCGTAGTTCAAACGGATGCTGGTGTAGAAAGCGTCGTACCAGTCCCACGTAAAGGTGTAGGTATATTCCTCCCAACGTCCGCGGGCATCCTGAATGCGGATAAAGTCTTCACCCGTTCCGTTGGTGTAGAAGCGCAGCACCTGGAAGTGGTGCAAGCCGTAGTCGTCGTACCAGTCGTCCTGCCAGTCGTAGCTGCAGAGATACGCTGTGCGTTCACGATATTCCAGGGTGTTGTTCCCTAATTCCATTTCCACGTTACACGACGGGAAGGCGAGTGTCAGTGCGACCAGCATCGCCATATACATGAATTTTCTTACCCTTGTTCTCATAACTCTTTGTGTGTTTGTTTTCCTCTATGTGACAAAGGTATCCGGAAAAAATCATACAAACGAATGATTTTTCCTATTCCTGTGGGGGAATTTCCCTATCGGGGGTAGGGAAATGCATCGGCCTGCGGGGTGGCAGATGGTGTATTGCCTTTGCGGCTGGACGGGAATGCCGGTGTATTTAACGCAAAACGTCCTTGCGTTCGGATTGAAACACAAGGACGTTATATGGAAAATTCCTTTACGTTACGAATGAAACGCAAGGACGTTTTTTCAGGATTTCTGGAGAAGTACCGTCAGCGCGTCGCGCCAGTCTTCACCGTTGCGTGGACAGTAGGTTTGGAAACCCAGCTGGCGGGCTGCCTGTACGTTGCCTGCCCCGTCGTCAATGAAGAGCGATTCTGACGGAAGAATGTCGGCATCGGCTATCAGGAAGTCAAAAATCTGCCGGTCGGGCTTGGTCACTCCAATCTGGTAGGAGAGGTACAGCTTGTCAAAATAGTCGCTGAGCGGTTTCCCCTTTGACGAGAATGCCGGACTGCAGGCCCAGTCCATCACGTAAGGATTGGTGTTGCTCAGCACGAAGAGCTTGTAGCGCTTGCGCAGCTCCTTCAGGCAGTCGAGCAGACGTTCGTCAAGTCCGGTGAAGTAGCCCAGCCATGCCTGGCGTGTCTCCTCCCAATTAGGTGTGCGTCCGCCGCACAACTGTCCCAGCTTCACCTGGAACTCATCGGGCGTAATTTTTCCTTCTTCCAGTTCCTGGAAAATCCCCGTCTGGTGATATTTGTCCAGGCGCTGGTCGGCATCGGCCACCCCTAACTGGCGGAACGCTTCCACCGCCTGTTCGCGGCTGATAGGGGCGATGACCCCTCCGAAATCAAAAATCAGGTTTTTTATCATATATTGTTTTTATTTTCTCAGCATCAGGTTCTTGAACGGGGCAGGATAGGGAGTCTCAAATTCCATCCGTTCGCCCGTAAGCGGGTGGTAGAAGCACAGCTTGAAGGCGTGGAGTGCCAGACGTCCGAGCGGGTCGGTTTCGCAGCCGTAACGTGCGTCGCCCACCACCGGATGGCCGAGCGACTGCATGTGCACGCGAATCTGGTTCTTGCGTCCCGTTTCCAGTTGCAGCTCCATGAGCGAATAGCCGTTGGCCCGCTTGATGGTGCGGTAGTGCGTGATGGAGAGCTTGCCTCCGTCGTCTACCGGCGAGGAGCTGACGTACAGCTTGCGGTCGGTGAGCCAGGAGCGTACGGTGCCCTGGTCTTTCTCCATGTCGCCCATGACGATGGACACGTAGCGGCGGTCGTACACGATGTCGTGCCAGTTGTCGCGGAGCGTGTGCTGCGTCTTTTCATCCTTGGCATACATCATGATGCCCGAGGTTTCGCGGTCCAGACGGTGCACCACGAAGATGCGGTTGTTGCGGTGCGTGCGCTTCACGTACTCATTCAGAATGTGCTGTGCGGTACGCTCCTTCTGGTGGTCGGTAGCCACGGACAGCAGCCCTTCCTTCTTCTCCACCACGATGAGATAGGCATCCTCGTAGAGAATCTTCAGCATGGGGTGGCGGAACTCGTGCTTGTTCTTTTCACGGCTCACCTGCACCTTCATGCCCGGCTTCAGGGGAAAGTTGTACTGCGTCTGGATGTTGTTGTCCACCAGCACCACGCGGTTGGCCAGCAAGGCTTTTACGCGCGTGCGGCTGATGCCGTCCATCTTCTTCATAAGGAACTCCATCAGTTCCGCCGGTTCATTGACCGGATAGATTGTATATTTGGCTGCGGCACGCGGGATAGGGCGTCGGCCGTTGTTGCCAGAGTTGTTTCTTGCCACTTTGTTGCGTCAGTTAAAAGTTAGAAGATAGGGGAGAGTGTTTAGCGTCTTTCCAGTTGCACGACATTTTCCACGTGATGCGTGTGAGGGAACATGTCGACAGGCTGTACGGCAGTCACCTTGTACTTGCCGTCGAGCAGCTGGAGGTCGCGTGCCTGTGTGGCCGGGTTGCAGCTTACGTAGACGATGCGTTTCGGCTCGGCAGCCAGAATCACGTCGATTACGTCATTGTGCATACCAGCGCGGGGAGGGTCGGTGATGATGACATCCGGACGTCCGTGCTCTGCAATGAAGTCGTTGGTAAGGATGTCCTTCATGTCGCCCGCATAGAACAGCGTGTTGTCGATGCCGTTCAGGGCCGAGTTCACCTTGGCATCCTCGATGGCTTCGGGCACATATTCGATGCCCACCACCTTGCGTGCCTGGCGTGCCACGAAGTTGGCGATGGTACCCGTACCCGTGTAGAGGTCGTACACCAGCTCGTTGCCCGTAAGTCCGGCAAACTCGCGTGCTACCTTATATAAATTATAGGCCTGTTCAGAGTTCGTCTGGTAGAACGATTTCGGTCCCACCTTGAAGCGCAGTCCCTCCATCTCCTCGAAGATGTGGTCGTTGCCCTTGAACACCTCCACGTCGAGGTCGCCGATGGTATCGTTGCACTTGTTGTTGATGACATACATCAGCGAAGTAATCTGCGGGAAGCTGTCGGCCATGAACTGCAGAATCTCTTCCATCTTGCGGCGGCCTTCGTCGTCGGTCACCTTGCACTGCAGCACCACCATCAGTTCGCCCGTAGACGAGGTACGGATCATGATGTTACGAAGAAGTCCTTCCTGCGTGCGCAAGTCGAAGAACGGGAAGTTGTGCGCGTAGGCATAGTCGCGTACGGCATTACGGATCTGGTTGGAAATGTCGTCCTGCAACCAGCACTTGTCGATGGCCAGCACCTTGTCGAACGCCCCCGGAATATGGAATCCCACGGCATTCATCTGGTCGTACTTCACATCCTGCTTCACCTCCTCTTCCGTAAGCCAGCGCTTGTTAGAGAATGTAAACTCCAGCTTGTTACGGTAAAAGCGGGTCTTTTCCGAGCCTAAGATAGGACGGAATTCCGGCAGTTCCACCTTCCCGATGCGGGTGAGGTTGTCGAACACTTGTTTCTGCTTGTACTTGAGCTGTTCCTCGTAAGAAAGACATTGCCATTTGCATCCTCCGCACACTCCGAAGTGACTGCAGAACGGCTCCGTGCGCAGGGGTGATTTCTCATGGAACTTTACCGCCACCGCTTCGGCGTAATGGTTCTTCTTGCGCTTCACCTGTAAATCGACTACGTCGCCCGGCACTACATACGGGACAAATATTACCAACTCGTTTACTTTAGCCACGGCTTTTCCTTCTGCGGCTACGTCTGTTATCGTTACCTTCTCCAGTAAAGGCAGTTCTTTTTTCTTTCTTGCCACGTTCTTTTCAATAAAACCAATTTGGGAGCAAATTTATACATTTTTCCTGACATTCTTCCATGTTTTTCGAAGAAGTTCATTTTGCAAACTCTATGTTGCAAAATATGTCGAAAAATATCTTCACAAAATTTGGGATTCAATAAAATATATATAGATTTGCCAGCGGTTGACCAACGAAAAACATTATTGAACCTTATCAAATATAAGAAAACATGGAAAAGAAAAGAGTCTATACTTTTGGAAACGGACAAGCTGAAGGAAAAGCTGACATGAGAAATCTTCTGGGTGGCAAGGGCGCAAACCTGGCCGAGATGAACCTGATCGGGGTGCCTGTACCTCCCGGATTCACCATAACAACCGAAGTCTGCAACGAATATTTTGAAAAAGGAAAAGAAGCAGTGGTTGCGCTGCTGAAAGAAGATGTGGAAAAATCCATCAAGGGAGTAGAAGCCCTGATGAAGTCGAAGTTCGGCGATGTGGAAAATCCGTTGCTCGTTTCCGTACGTTCGGGTGCCAGAGCGTCCATGCCGGGGATGATGGACACCATTCTGAATCTGGGTCTGAACGATGAAGTAGTAGAAGGACTGGCTCGCAAGACTAACAACCCTCGCTTTGCGTGGGACTCTTACCGCCGCTTCGTACAGATGTACGGCGACGTGGTGCTGGGCATGAAACCCGTGAACAAGGAAGACATCGACCCGTTTGAAGCCATCATTGAAGAAGTGAAGAAGGCCAAGGGCGTACGTCTGGACAACGAACTCGACGTGGACGACCTGAAGACCCTGGTAGTCCGCTTTAAGGAAGCCGTGAAGAAACAGACCGGGCAGGAATTCCCGTCATGCGCTTACGAACAGTTGTGGGGTGCCATCTGTGCCGTATTTGATTCATGGATGAACGAACGCGCCATTCTTTACCGCAAGATGGAAGGTATTCCGGCAGAGTGGGGAACAGCCGTGAACGTACAGGCCATGGTATTCGGTAACATGGGTGAGACTTCGGCTACGGGTGTATGCTTCTCACGCGATGCCGCTACCGGTGAAGACCTGTTCAACGGTGAATACCTGATCAATGCGCAGGGTGAAGACGTAGTAGCCGGTATTCGTACTCCGCAGCAGATTACCAAAATCGGTTCTCAGCGCTGGGCCGAACTGCAGGGTATCTCGGAAGCAGAACGTGTGGCCAAATATCCTTCTATGGAAGAAGCCATGCCGGAAATCTACAAGGAACTCGATGAACTCCAGACCAAACTGGAAAATCACTACCACGATATGCAGGACATGGAATTTACCGTGCAGGAAGGCAAGCTCTGGTTCCTCCAGACCCGTAACGGTAAGCGTACAGGTGCCGCTATGGTGCGCATCGCCATGGAAATGCTGCATCAGGGCATGATTGACGAAAAGACCGCTTTGATGCGCTGCGAACCCAACAAGCTGGACGAACTGCTGCATCCGGTATTCGACAAGGAAGAACTGGGACGTGCCCGTGTGCTGACACGTGGTTTGCCGGCTTCTCCGGGTGCTGCCTGCGGACGTATCGTCTTCTTTGCAGAAGATGCCGCTGAATGGCATGCCAACGGTCATCGCGTGGTACTGGTACGTATTGAAACTTCTCCGGAAGACCTGGCCGGTATGCAGGCTGCCGAAGGTATCCTGACCGCCCGTGGAGGTATGACTTCACACGCTGCCGTAGTTGCTCGCGGAATGGGTAAGTGCTGTGTATCAGGAGCCGGAGCCATCAACGTAGACTACAAGACCCGTACGGTGGAAATTGACGGAGTCGTACTGAAAGAAGGTGACTACATCTCCATCAACGGAACCAACGGATATGTATATGCCGGAGAAATTCCGACTCAGCCGGCCAAACTGTCGGGTAACTTTGCCGAACTGATGGAACTCTGCGACAAATATGCCCGCCTGAAAGTCCGCACCAATGCCGACACACCGCGCAACGCACAGGATGCTCGTGGCTTCGGTGCCGTAGGTATCGGTCTGTGCCGTACGGAACACATGTTCTTCGACGACGAAAAGATTGTGGCCATGCGCGAAATGATTCTGGCCAAGGACGTAGAAGGCCGTAAGAAAGCCCTCGACAAACTGTTGCCTTACCAGAAAGCTGACTTCAAGGAAATCTTCAAGACCATGGACGGACTGCCTGTCAACGTACGTCTGCTCGACCCGCCGTTGCATGAATTCGTACCGCACGATTTGAAAGGTCAGGAAGAAATGGCACAGGCCATGGGTGTAACCGTAGATTATATCCGCCAGCGCGTGGAAAGTCTGTGCGAACACAACCCGATGCTGGGTCACCGTGGTTGCCGTCTGGGAAATACGTATCCGGAAATCACTGAAATGCAGACTCGTGCTATCCTGGGTGCTGCCTGCGAACTGAAGAAGGAAGGTTACGACCCGCATCCTGAAATCATGGTGCCGCTGATTGGTATCCTGTATGAATTCGAAGCACAGGAAAAGGTGATCCGTGAAACTGCTGCCAAACTGTTCAAGGAAGAAGGCGTGGAAATCCCGTTCAAGGTGGGAACCATGATTGAAGTGCCGCGTGCCGCCCTGACTGCCGACCGCATCGCTTCACATGCCGAATACTTCTCATTCGGTACAAACGACCTGACTCAGATGACCTTCGGTTACTCTCGCGATGATATCGCTTCCTTCTTGCCGGTTTACCTGGAAAAGAAGATCCTGAAGGTAGACCCGTTCCAGGTACTCGACCAGAATGGTGTGGGCCAGCTTATCAAGATGGCAGTAGCTAAAGGCCGTTCTGTACGTCCGGAACTGAAATGCGGTATCTGCGGTGAACACGGTGGTGAACCGATGTCCGTGAAGTTCTGCCACAAGGTAGGTCTGGATTACGTGAGCTGCTCACCGTTCCGCGTGCCTATCGCAAGACTGGCTGCGGCGCAGGCTGTGATTGAAGAAAGTTTGTAAGCCTTAACGGCTTGTTGATATAGTACTCAGGCTGTAGCTTTCCCGCGAGGAGCGGGGAGTTACAGCCTGAACTTGTACTTGAATTATAAAACGTATAAAAACGGAGGGAACGTTATACTTTTTTCATGTGTATTGAATAACAATAATGAAAGAAACTTCTATAAATAAAAACAGAATTCAGAGATAAGAAGAGACTTACAACTGAATCCTGTTTCCATTTACACAAAATTTTGGACAGTGTTAAGGACTGTATCATTCATGCTTTCATAGATTGAGTGTCTTATATAAATCAAATAGCTTTTTGCTAAGTCGTGTTGTGTATCTTATATTGATGGGTAATAAACTGCCTTCAAAAATTTTTGATTGATGTTTAGAGTCTTCACATTTTACCATTCCTATATATTTACATAATTTTTCACCAATAGGAGATACTGCATCTGCTATAACTTTGGAGAAATATATTTCTCTTTTAAACAGTTCTATAATGAGTAGTATTAATGCATCGTATAAGAGTTTAAAAGCACCAGAATTATGATATTTAGGATGCAGGGCTACAGAACTTATATATAGATTATATGTATCAGGTAAATCGTAAGTCTCTATATTTTCATCATTTATGGTTACATCTATGATTTCTCCCTTTTTAATAATTTCGTAAAGGGTATTGTTAATGGGCATAGCATTGATATACCCTATAATTTTCTTGGTTTTTATATCCTCTAACATTACATAAATGTACTTGTTTTTTTTCCACCATTTTACGCAATTATCATAATTCCCTATATAAGAATCATTGTATACCAATTTATCTATTTCTACTGCTTCAAATATCATTTGGGGGGTTATCTCTTTTCCGCAATGAACTTTATATGTCGATTCATCTAATATTAGTTTAGTCTCATCGTTCGGTTCAGCTTCTTTCCCAATATTGATTATAATACTTTTTAAAAGAATATCATATTGTTCTTTTTCTCCTTTGAAATCTATCCAGTTTATATTACTGAGGTAAAACTTTTTTATTCCAGTTAAAGGCTCTTCCGATAATTTCAATGGGATGACGGGTTTCTTTTCTAAATCGCAGCAGACGGTTATTTCTCTATCTACTTGGACTGATTTGTTATAATTCTCGGTAAAAAGTATTACCATTACTTTTATTTCTTCTAATGCATCTATTATATAGGGTGCCCATGTTGCGCCTAAAGGAATGTCTCTTGAGGATATAAAACAGCTAAATCCATGTCCTTCTAGAAAGTTTACTAAAGATTCTGCCAATGGTCTATCTTTAGTTGAATAGCTTATAAAAACATCTTTTTTCATAATTATAAAATCAAAATTAGTGTTTAATATTATAAGTCGTAATTTGTGAATTGCAATAACATATGAAGTGTAGTAGATAATTCATACGCAATGAATTTTTATTCTATTTCACTACTGTCCCGTAAAAGTGGATAAATAGTTCTTTGAAATTATTGAAATATAGTCAATTACACGGTTTTTTGAAATGAA
>ENA-UEOW01000050-UEOW01000050.1-human-gut-metagenome-genome-assembly--contig:-NODE-50-length-73188-cov-7.791399_pt1 | contig 73188 bp, 54 predicted proteins | sample MGYA00242894_ERZ507904 | MGnify/ENA primary metagenome ERZ507904 (study PRJEB26167, sample SAMN06115426) | human gut metagenome | host: Homo sapiens | place: China:Chongqing | collected 2015-04-10... | reverse complement strand
ATTCGCGTCAGATGATTCCTTGCTCTGTATAAAAATCCAAGAATGAAATCAGACAACGATTGAATCAGTGTTTCCCTAGCCGCATGATAAAAAGGTGCGGCCCATTCCGATCCTGATGCGCCGCACCTCCATGTCTCATTCTTCAGTTTTCCTGTGCAGCGTAAATACAGCAAGCTCCCTGTCGCAGGAAAAGCGGAAGGGGAACCAGCTCGCATCCCCGCGCGAGACATAGCCTTGATGCATGCCATCGCTGTACATACCGCGTGTATAGCGGAAGAGTGTAATGATCGGCCGACCGAAAAGGCCGAATTGTGTCCCATGCGTATGCCCTGTGAGCGTCAGGAAGGCTCCTCTTTCAAAACCCAGGTCGATGAAATCGGAATGGTGCGCGAGCAGGATCGACGGTGCGCCCTCCGGAATGTCCCGATAGGCGAAGTCCATCATATCCTGCATCTCAAGCGACCGCGCCGCCCCGCGGCTCCATGGGTAATCCACCCCCGCCACGTAGAGCGCCGCGCCTCCGCGCCGGATCACGGTACTTTCATTCTCCAAAAGCTCGACCCGCGTCCGAAGAAGCTCGCTGCGAATGAGATCCTTGCCGCGATAGTACTCATGATTTCCCCAGGCATAGAAAATGCCATCGGGAAAAGCCGCCTGCCATTCATCTAAGATATCCGCCGTTTCCTTCATATGGCGCACATCATCGATGAGATCCCCCGTGAAAAAGACCGCCTCTGCCCCTTCTGCTTTCGCACGCGCCATCTCACGCGGAAGATCCGTATAGCGGAAGTAGGGACCGATGTGCGTATCTGTCATCTGTGCGAAGCGATACCCCTCCAAGGCCTCTGGCAGATCCTTCACATAGATATCGTGATTCTCCGTCACCTCTCGATGATTTCCATCATAGGCTCCATAGATGCCGATCCCAAGTGATGCGAGAAGCCCCAGTGCACCCAAGAGCTTCGCAGCACGCCGAAGGGCTTTCACCAGACTCAAAAGCGAAAGCGGGACGAGGAGGAAGAGCGCTATGATCTCCGCCACCATGAATCCTGTCATCCCATACGCCAGATAGAGCGACCAGAGTCCGAGCCCGTCATACCCCTTGGCATACCAGAGGAAATACGCGCCTGCTGCCCCTCCAAGGAGTGCCATCGCCAGTGCATAGACATAGAAACGCCTCCGGCGGAAAAGCAGCGCAAAAAGCGCTCCGTCGATGAGGCCAAGGACAGAAAAGAGGAGAAGGATCATAGTTTCGAAATGCATAGCGGCTCCTTTGGGAAATGAAAAAAGGCGCAGGGGAAAGGAGGGAAAAGGCGGCGGCTTCGCCCGAAATGACAGTCAGGGAAAGCACCTTCAGACCTCGGATCACCTGCGCTTTTCCTCTTTGCCTGAACCCGATCTATAGCTTCATTATCCTTGATTCCTTTCCATTTGTCAAAAGCAGTACTTAAATAATTCTTGACAATATCCCTTCCCTATGGTATTATCTCTAAAGTCAGCTATGTGGAGTGATACTCAAGTGGCTGAAGAGGACGGTTTGCTAAATCGTTAGACCGGTTATACCGGTGCGGGAGTTCGAATCTCCCTCACTCCGCCACAGGAACGGATCTCGTCAGAGATCCGTTCTTTTATATTTATAGAAAAAGAAAAGGAGCAGCCGATGGCTGCTCCTTTGGCATACAGTTATACAGTTATTTTCCGCGATTGATCAAAAAGCCGTCGATCCCGCTTTCTCTTGAAGCACCGGCACCTGCTGCAGCTCCTTCTGAGTGGGCAACGGTCACTTCTTATAGGCCGCCGCTGCATCTCTTACCCAGTTGAAGCGTTCCGGATCGATATCCTTCGGCACGGTGCAGTCCGCCCCGAGAATGACACCTCTGGTGCCTGCCTTATCCAGAATGGCGCGTGTTTCTGCCTGCACCTCTTCCTTGGAACCGCTGTACAAAACACCGTCCGCATTGTTGTCAAAGCCGCCGATCACACAGCAATGGCCGAAGATCTCCTCGCCTTCTTCCATCGGCACGCCTTCAAAAGCGACCGCCCAATTGATGGCTTTGGCCGGATAGTCCTTGTACCAGTTCAGATCATTGTGGCAGCCCATATAGCCGCAAATATGAAGAAGGTTGTAGTCGGACACAGAATTCGCCGCCTCAAGGACAGCGACCTCGGATGGCGTGATGAATTCCTTATATTTCTCTTCCGTCATATCCGGATGCGGGATATTCTGGACGGAGAGGTAGACCCCATCGGCATGACCATCCGTGATGACAGCCTTGGCAAGCGTTGCGATGTCTTCCGTGAGGACGGCCATGACCTCCTTCAGTGCTTCCGGATCTTCCTTCATGAAGCCGGTGATGACCGTCTTCGCATCGCTCCCCGTCTGCTGAAACTCGATGCAGCGGGTCGGTGCGAAAAGGTTGTAAAACATCATGACTTCTTTGCCGTAGCGTTCGCAGAGGATGCCGCAGAGCTCGACCTGCTTCTGCACCCAGGCAGAGTCCCTGCCGAGCGGCTTGATGTCGACAGCCTCTTTGATCGATCTCAGATCGTGCAGCTGCTCATGCGGATAGAGGAAGAAGCCATCGGTCATGATCTTCATGAAATCCGGATGCCAGGATCTGTAAAAGGTATCATGCCCTGCCAGGTTGTCTACCCAGGCAGAGTGATCGGCCAGTGCGTCTGCATGTCTCTGATCTGCCAGAAAATGATGCCAGAAACCTACCGGTACACGATCGACCGGTTTGCAGTCAAGAGCCGCCTGTACAAGTTCTCTCTTAGTCTGTGCCATAAAAAAACCTCCTAGTATAAGAATCATCACGTACAACATGTGATACGTCTTATAGTAGAAGGAAAATCAAAAAATGTAAAGAAGAAAATAAAAAAAGGCAGGGTTCAGGGTTAGCCCTTGGGGCGTGCTGCCCTTCGATTGTTTGCGAAAGAGGGGAGCGGGTTCTGTAGGTTCTACGGGTAGGGCGGGGAAGGTGCGGCGCAAAAAATAATGAAGCGCCGCGGAGGTTTGATGGCGTTTCGCGACGTTGTCATTTCGAGCGCAAGCGAGAAATCTCTATGGCAGAACGCTCATTGCCTGATGTGAGACAGCACCAAGGCATCGTTTTTCCCAGGCGCATACACGCTGATTCCCGCAGTGCAGTAGAAATCCCTCGGCTGCGCTCGGGATGACGATGCCGGAGAATCCCAGTCACCAGTCACTGCTAATCCCCAGTCCCTAATCCCTAGCCACTTATCCCTGCTTTCAAACTTACGGCGCTTTTGATTTGTGCGCCGCACCACAAACCTGAACCCGTCAACCTGAACCCTGAACTTTCACTCCCCATTCATCCTTTTAATTTCAGCCAGCAGGTCCTCCGCTTCTGCGAGCGAAGCGGCTTCCCTGTCTCTATTTTCTAAAAGGCTCATATCAATCGCCATGCCTTCGTGGAGATCCTCAAACCAGGCGGCGGGCAGCCGGATCTCCTCTTCCTCTTCCGTCAGGAAGACCGCCATCTTCTCCTCGATGCGGTCCAGTGTCAGTTCCTTTTTCATCTTAGCGCTCCTTTGTGATCTTGTAGCCGTCCCCCGTGGTGGTCAGGGTCAGCGTACCGTCGCGGTCGGTACGATAAATGTGGACCTTGGCTTTTTCAAGCTTCGCCACGGTCGTCTTATGCGGATGTCCATAGTCATTGTTCAGTCCGCAGGAAATGAAAGCCTCCTTCGGTGAGACAGCCCGCAAAAAGTCCGGAGACGTTGACGTGCGGCTGCCGTGATGTCCGACCTTCAGCACATCGCTCTTGAGCGTCCCCCGGTCAGCGAGGATGGATGCTTCCTCCTCTTTTTCCGCATCGCCGGTAAACATCATGGAGAAATTGCCATAAGAGAGCCTGCCGACGATGGAATTGTTATTGAAGTCCGAATTTCCCTTCTGGTCCTTGATGACCTTGACCGGCCCGAGTACCTTGTAGGTGACGCCATCGAAGAAGGTAAGTGCATCGCCCGCTTTCAGTGCCTTATAAGGGATCTGGTTCGCCTTGATGGCTTTCAGATAGTTCTTGTAAGACGCCGTGCCGGCCGGCATGCCGTCATCATAGATGGCTTCGACCTTGAAATTTTTGAAAATGGCCTGCATCCCGCCCAGATGATCGGCATGCGGATGCGTGATCACGACCTTGGAGAGACTCTTCACGTGATACTTTTTGAGCAGTGCCACGATGGTATCACGGTGCTCGATGTCTCCGCTGTCGATCAGAACGAATTTCCCATCCTTCTCCAGCAGGCAGGCATCGCCCTGTCCGATATCGAGCATACGTACCGTGAGAGCCTTCCCGCTCTTCGCCTCACTGCTCTTTTCCTTCGAAGCCGCAGAGGATGAAGCTGCCGCGCCACCGCCGCAGCCCGCTGCCGCCAGAGCGACCGTAAGAGTGAGTACGATGGCCAGAAGGTATTTCCAGATCTGTTTGATGGATAACATATAAGTCTCCTTTTATAAAATAGGTGTGCAAATCGTTCGGGGTTAGCCCGTGGGGCATGCCGTCCCTTGATTGCGTGCAAAAGAGGTTCATCGGGTTCTATAGGTTCAAAAAGGGATGGTGCGGCGCATAAAAATCAAAAGCGCCGCGAAGGTTTGAAACTTGCGGTTTTCTCGTATCGCAAGCCTAATCCCTAGCTACTAATCCCTAGCTACCAGTCACCAGTCACTAGTCACTAGTCACTAGCTACTAGCCACTAGTCCCCAGTCACCATTTTCTTCGCCCTCGGCACCATCCTTGCCACATCGCTCGCCGTATAGCCGACAGGTGTCTCTCTCGCAAGGAGATCGCCTGCAAGACCATGAAGATAGACGCCGCAGATCGCAGCCGGCTCCGGATCCATCTCCTGCCCAACAAGAGCGGCAATGATCCCTGTCAGGGTATCGCCCATACCGCCTGTCGCCATACCGGGATTTCCGGTCTCATTCACATAAGCGAAGCCATCTTTCGCGGCGATGACGGTCGGCATGCCCTTCAGGACGAGCGTCACTCCCCGCTCCATCGCAAAAGCGATCGCGCCATCGATACGCTCTCTTTCCGCCTCAGCCGCTGTCCTTCCTGTGAGATGGGCGAATTCCCCCACATGCGGCGTCAGGATCAGCTGGCCGGGGCAGCGGGAGAGATCGATCTCCATCTCCTTCACCGCATACAGCGCATCTGCATCGACAATGATCGGCTTCCTCCAGCGTGTAAGGATATCCTTCACAAAGCGACCTGTCTCTGCGTCCCGGCCAAGCCCCGGACCGATGGCGAGCACATCATAGGCCTCTGCCTTTTGGAGGACTTCCTCTGCCATAGCAGACGTGAAGAAATCCGAATCCCCCACGGACGAAACCATGAGCTCGGGCACCTTGCCCGCTATCACAGCCGCCGCCTTTGGCACAGTCACGACAGCCACCTTGCCGGCCCCAGCATGGAGCGCGCCCTGTCCGGCGAGGAGCGCCGCCCCTTCCATGCCGGCCGATCCGGCGATGATGCCGATGAATCCATTCTTTCCTTTATGACACATGCGCTCCCTTAAAGGCAGCAGATTTCCCACCTCTCTCTCCTCGATAAGGCTCACGGGAAGAGAGCGGCCCACAGCCGCAGGGAGGCCGATCGCGCTATAGAGCACCTTGCCGCAGTACTCATGCCCCGGAGAAAGCACATGACAGCGCTTGTACGACTCCAGCGCCACCGTGTAATCTGCCATGACGGCAAGCCCCATAGGCTCTCCCGTATCCGAAGACAGACCGCTCGGTACATCGACAGAGACCACCGACGCATGCGACGCATTCATCATCTCTATGACCTCGGCCTTCACACCGCTGACCTCTCGTGAAAGCCCCGTACCGATCAGCGCATCCACGATGACATCCGCACTTTCCAAAGGTGTCTCCCAGTCCGTATCCTCACTGACAGGGATGACCTGCACCCACATTTTTTCAACGATCCGGCGATACAGACGTGCCGTTTCACTCATATGCGCCTCAGTGCCACACAAGAGCACCGCGACGCTTGCGGTCAGCGCGCACAAATACCTTGCGATGACGAAGCCGTCTCCGCCATTGTTGCCCGTCCCGCAGACCACCACCACAGACTTTCCCTTCCAATCGATCTCCGGCTGAATGAGCGATACTACATCGCTTCCTGCATTCTCCATCAGCACCGCTTCGGGAAATCCGTAGCTCTTCATCGCTTCCAGGTCGAGCGAGCGCGACTCATCAGCCGTCGTGATGTACTTCATGATGACCTCCTGCCATGACGACCACCGTGATCGCCATCTCCTCTTCATGTGAAATAGAGATCGACATCTCCGTAATGCCAAGCTCTTCTGCCCGCTTGGCGAACGTCCCTGCGAGGTGAAGCATCGGCTGCCCCCACTCGCCCCAGGTCACATACGCATCTCGCCACGCCGAACCGAAGATGCCGATCCCGAGTGCCTTTCCTGCCGCTTCTCTCGCACCCCAGAGCGCTGCATACGATTCCGCACGCTTTTTCCCTTTCTTCTCGCAATGCGCAATCTCCTCTTCCGTGAATATCTTCTCCGTGCGGCGTGGAAATTTCTCAAGGATCCGCTCCCACCGCGCGATCTTCACCAGATCTACACCGACAAACATAGCTGGTACCTCCTTTTGCTCTATTGTACTAAAGAGGGGGACCGGGTTCAAGGTTAAGGCTTAGACCGTAGGGCGTGCCGCCTCTGGATTGTGGATGAAAGCTCTACTCGAATGAGGAATGAGGAAGAATGCCCCCCCATCTCCTAGTCACTAGCTGCTCATCCCTGCTTTCAAATCTTTGGGGATATCCATTTCCCGTATCGTCATCCTGAGCGCAGCCGAGGGATCTTTCTTGCACTGCGGTCAGTATCACATAGGCACTGGCCGGGAAACAACGCCTTGGTGCTGCGTATTTCTGCTTTCGCACACCCATCGTTTATCGGTCTGCAAAGAAGATTTCTCGCTTCGCTCGAAATGACGATACGCGAGAGTGACTCGTCACCCTGCGCCCCTAATCCCTAGCCACTGACCACTCATCCCTGCTTTCAAACTTGTGGGTTAGCCTCTGGGGCGTGCTACCCCTTGGCTGCAAATGAAAACCTCGCTTGCATGAGAAATTAGAAAGGTGGCGACCTCGCCGCAGAGTATGAATATCCCCTCGAGGGGAAGGCGGCCCAAACCTAGAACCCAAAATAAAAAATCCCACAGTCCTAAGACCATGGGATTTCTCTCTCGGAAAATTAAGCCTTTTCTTCCATCTTTTCCTTGTAAGCTTCTTTTGCTTCTTCTCTAGCTTCAGCAGCAGCTTCTTTAGCTTCTGCAGCTTTTTCAGCAGCGATAGCAGCATTTACGTTTGCGTTCAGACGGGATTTTTTACGAGCAGCAGCATTCTTGTGGATCACGCCTTTTTTAGCAGCGCTGTCAATGATGCTTACAGCAGCACGAAAAGCTTCGTCTTTATTTTCAGAGTTAGCAGCAGCGACAGCCTTCTTGATAGCGCCGTGAATCTGGGATTTAACAGCAGCGTTAGCAGCTTTCTTAGCAGCGTCCTGTCTCATGCTTTTCAAATTGGATTTAATCTGTGGCAATGGTTTCACCTCCCGTCTGCATTATTCATACCAAAGTATTTTATCATAAAGGACGAGTGATAGCAAGGTCGTTTGGAAAGAAAATTTAGAGAAACGGTTCCTGCAGGCTCTGGGATGCAGCGCATGGTGCGGATATATGGCAAAAACCCTTTCCTAGAAACTGCGCCTTCCTATAAAAAAGGACATGCGATCTCTCACACGTCCTTTTCATGCTCTTACAGCGTCAGCGCTCTTTCGAAATGTTCCTTCAGGACTTTGATAGAAGCCGCAAGTTCCGCATTTTCTTCCTCCGTCAGATGGAGCTCGATGATGTCTTCTACGCCATCCTTGCCGATCTTGACCGGTACAGAAGCGAAGCTGTCTTTGATGCCGTACGGGCCATCGAGGTATACAGAGACCGGCAGCACCTTGTGTTCATTGTGGTAGATCGCGCGGACCAGTTCTGCCGTTGCGGACGTGACACCGAATTCCGTGCAGCCCTTGGTCGTATTTTCCACATAGCCTTCACGGTGTACCTTTTCCAGGATGACATCCTTCGGATCCATCTTGTAAAGCTCCGGCTTTTCAGCGAGCAGTTCATCCAGCTTCTTGCCGGCGACCGTGACATGGCTCCACGGGATCATGCTGGAGTCCCCGTGTTCACCCAAGAGGTACGCCGTGAGCGAGCGGCGGTTGATCTTCAGCTGGTCAGACAGCTGGTACTGCAGACGAGCGGAGTCGAGCGCCGTGCCGGAGCCGATGATCTTATTCTTCGGATAGTCCAGCTTGTACTGGATATATTCTGCGATGATATCGCATGGATTGGAGATCGAGATGATGATCCCGTCAAAGCCGGACTTTTCGATGAGCGGCAGGAATTCCTTCGTCGTCGCGATGCCGCCATCCATCATATCAAGGCGGGTCTGTCCCGGCAGACGAGGCTTACCGGATGCATTGATCATAATGTCCGCATCCTTCATGTCATCGATCGTACCTGCATACACTTCGAAATGATGCGGCTGGTAGCTGACCGCATCCATCAGGTCGAGGGATTCGCCCATCGCCTTGTCATTGTTCACGTCGTAGAAAACGACTTCATCCGCGAGCCCCTGTACCGCGAGCTGCAGTCCCAGATGAGAGCCGACATTGCCGGCACCGATGATTCCTACTTTTCTTGTCTTGATTGCCATATTCTTCTACACTCCTTTGCTTCATTTTCTGGCATTGATATAGAATTATTCCTATATGTCATTCTATCATGTGCTTATGAGATGACGTATGCATATTATACTACGGATCTTGAAAATTGGAAATAGAAAAGAACATCGCTATCACAAAAAGCCTCTCCTCATAGACGCCGCCGAGAGAGCTTTTCGTTGACCGCTCGCTGTTTCCTTCGCGAATAAAACGCCGTGAGCCAAGAGCGTATGGAGTACCGTGTTTCCCATTTTCCGATGCTCTCCCGTTTCTTCTTGACCGCAAACGAAAAGATTTCTCGCTTGCGCTCGAAATGACGGTATGGGAAAGCGGTATTCTCGCATCGCTTCCTTTCTCACGAGGAAGGGCTTTGTCTGTCGCCATTGGCCGAAGCAAGTCATTCTGCTGCTTATCAGAAATAAAAAAGAGCACTGCCATCGGGCGATGCTCTTTTTGACCTTCTGTGCCTATCAAAAGTACTCGTTTCAAACGCGCAAGATCGTTCCTTCGGGCAAGTTCCGCCGAGCCTGTATCCTCACACAAGTTCTGCGAGCTCGAGGATAAGAGCGCGGCTCTTTTCCCAGCCGAGGCAGGGGTCGGTGATGGACTTGCCGTAGACGCCTTCGCCGATCTTCTGGCTGCCATCTTCGATGTAGCTCTCGATCATGAGGCCTTTCACGATGCCGGCGACGTCAGAGGAGTAGCGGCGACTGGCCATGACGTCTTTGGCGATGCGGATCTGCTCCATGTATTTCTTGCCGGAGTTGTTATGATTGCAGTCGACGACGATGGCAGGGTTGGCGAGCGTTCTTTCGCCATACAGGTCGAGGACCTTCTTCAGGTTCTCGTAGTGGTAGTTCGGCATGCTGGTGCCGAAGTGATTCACGTAGCCGCGGAGAATGGCATGGGCGAGCGGATTTCCTGTGGTGTGGACTTCCCAGCCGTGGAAGAGGAAGTCCTGCTCATTCTGCGCGGCTTCGATGGAGTTCATCATGACGGAGAGATCGCCGGAGGTCGGATTCTTCATGCCGACAGGGATACCGGCGCCGCTTGCGATCATGCGGTGAAGCTGATCCTCGACGGAACGCGCGCCGATCGCGCCGTAGGAGAGAAGATCAGAGAGGTAGCGGTGGTTTTCCGGATAGAGGATCTCTTCAGCGCAGGTGAAGCCGGTCTCTTCGATGACGTGGACGTGCATGCGTCGGATGGCTTTGATGCCTTCCATCATGTTTTCATTGCCTTCGGGGTCTGGCTGGTGGAGCATGCCTTTGTAGCCTTTGCCGATGGTTCTCGGCTTATTCGTGTAGACTCTTGGCACGATGAAGAGCTTGTCCTTCACTTCGCCCTCGACTTTCGCAAGGCGCGTGCAGTAGTCGAGGACGGCAGGCTCATTGTCTGCCGAGCAGGGGCCGATGATGAGGAGAAGTCGGTCGTCTTTGCCAGTCATGATGTCTTCGATGACTTGGTCTCTTTCTGCTTTCAGCTTTCTGTATGGCGCGCGCAGCGGGATTTCCTGCTGCACTTCGATCGGTTCCGGCAATTTGCGGACGAATCTCATCTGTTCTTTCATAGGGTCGGCTCCTTTGGGTGGAAATCGGGTTCGGGATTCAGGGTTAGCCCGGGGCGTGCCCCCCTTTGATTGTTTGCGAAAGAGGTTCAGCGGGTTCTATGAGTTCAAAGGGTTCAAAGGGGGAAGGTGCGGCGCGTAAAAATCAGAAACGCCGCGGAGTATAAATAGGGCGATGTCCGAAAGTAAAATTTTAGTCACTAGTCACTCCTAATCCCTGCTTTCAAGCTTTTGAGAGTATCCCTTTCCCGTATCGTCATCCCGAGCGTAGCCGAGGGATCTTTCTTGCACTGCGGTCAGTATCACATAGGCACTAATACGGGAACGACGCCTCGGTGCTACGTATTTCTACTTTCAAACATCCTTCGTTTATCGGTCTGCAAGGAAGATTTCTCGCTTCGCTCAAAATGACGATACGGAAGAGTCTAATGTCTCCTGGTCTCTTTGTCTCCTAGTCGCTAGTCCCTAGTCCCTAGTCACTCAATTTCTCTATCTTAAACACATTGATCGTATCGACATCCGGGCAGCAGAAGAGGGCCGTACCCTTCTCCACGCCGCGCTGGGGGATCTCGCCGCCGTAGCGAAGGATATCTACATAGGGGAAGGCGACATGCATCGCCATGGGGCAGAGCTCTCCTCTGTCCTTGTCGAAATCCCACGAGTCCCCCACGCGGTGACCGCGGTGACAAGGACAGGGGCCTTTGCGATCGATGAGTGTGATGCGGATCTTCGGTCTTCTTGGCATCAGTCCAGCACCTCCAACGAATTTTCAATGGCGATCCCTTTGAAGGTGTCCTGGCTGTCCTTGTTCTTCATGATGAGGAGCTTCACCGCGCCCATCGCTTTCTCGACGGAGCGGATGAGCGGCTCGCCATTCAGGATCTCTCCTATGAAGATGGAGGAGAAAATATCGCCCGTCCCCGGGAAGCGGATCGGCACCATGGTGAAGGTACGGAGGAAATATTCGTCGCGCGCGGCATCATAGCCAGCGACGGCATCTTCCCCGTCGACCTTCGCACTCGTGATGATGACCGAGCCTTGGCTCATGGCATGGAGCTTGTTCAAGAGTGCTTTCGCCTCTTCCCACGTGAGGCCTTCTGTCTTGTACGCCGCGCCTGCGATGAGGGCGGCTTCCGTATAGTTCGGCACCATGTAATCCGCATTTCTCGCAAGCTCCCGCATTTCCTTCACGGTGTCTTCGGTGAGGCCGTTGTAGAGATGCCCCTCGTCTCCCATGATGGGATCGACGAAGATCTTCGTCCCTGTTTTCCTCTTCTCGGAGCAGTAGGAGGAAATCAGATCCGCCTGCTCATGGGAGACGATGAAGCCTGTGGAGATCGCATCAAAAGTAAAGCCGAGCTCCTGCCAGACCTTGAGTGTGTTCTGCATGAAGTGCGTGGTGTCCTGAATTTCAAATTTCCCGTAGTCCAGTGTATTCGATACCAGTGCCGTCGGCAGATTGTAGGTGATGTGACCCATGTGCGCTAGGACCGGCATCATCGCCGCCAGTGCCACTTTGCCGTAGCCGGGAAGATCATTGACAAGAAGAATTTGTTTTCCCATTTGCGTCCCTCTTTTCTCCGCCATTGCGGATGTGATTTGCATTTCATTGTAACATAAAAGGTGTGCGATGGGCAGGGCTTAGTGGTGAGGGTTGAAGGATGAGCAGGGGGCGGCTCGTCCTTTGATTCCGTTTGAAAGCCTCGCTTGCATTAGAAATGGCGGTGCGGCGCATCATAATATAAAGTGCCGCGAAATGATAGATCAGCGGTACTCTCATATCGTCATTCCGAGCGAAGTCGAGGAATCTTTTTCATTTGCGGTAACATGTTTACATGAGTAAAAAAATGGGAAACACCGTTGTCTGATGTCTCCCCGTCTTTATGTCTCATGGTCTTTCAGTTTGATCCCTCAGCCCTGCTTTCAAACCTTAGAGAGCAGGATGATACAGGATGCCGCCCTCCATTCTCGCCTCTTCCCTCCACTTTGCCATATACCATGCAAAAAGCGCATCCCCACATATACGAGGACGCGCTTCGGCGTACTATATGAAAGATGTATGACGACTGCGGTCATCCCGTATCGTCCTAATCCCTAGACTATTTCCCCATGATCTTCTCAGCAGCGCCCATGACGGCGAGGACGGCGTGTTCAAAAGTAAGTGCGCCCTGGAAGTACATGATGTAGGGCGGACGTACCGGACCGTCAGCAGACATTTCGATCGTGGAACCCTGTACGAAGGTACCGGCTGCCATCAGGATGGGATCAACGTAGCCAGGCATCGGGCCGGGCACCGGGGTCGCGTCAGAGTCGACAGGCGACCAGCTCTGAATGGCTTCGGCGAATCGGCACATGTTTTCTTCGCTGTTCAAAGCGACCGTCGTGATGAGGTCGGTGCGGAGATGTCCCGGCTCCGGCGTCACGGCAAAGCCGAGCTTCTGGAAGACGGCGGCGCAGAATTCTGCCGCCATCACAGCCTGACGGGTCATGTGCGGTGCAAGGAAAAGGCCTTCAAAGAAAGGACGATAGGAAGCTGCGTAGGAGCCCATCTCGTCCCCAAGGCCGGGGACGGTGAGCTGGTGTGCGCAGCGCTCGACGAGGTCTTTTCTGCCGCAGATGTAGGCACCGGTCGGTGCGAATCCGCCGCCGGCATTCTTGATAAGGGAGCCGGCAGTGATGTCTGCGCCAAGCTCGATCGGTTCCTCTTTGTTTGTAAATTCGCCGTAGCAGTTATCCACGAAGCAAATGGTCTTCGGGTTCTTTGCTTTGACGACGTCAATGATCTTCTTGATGTCTTCCGGGAAGAGGGAGTTTCTGAGGCTGTAACCGCGCGAACGCTGGATCTCTACGAGCTTGGTGTGCTCATCAACCATGGCTGCGATGCCTTCCAGATCATAGGTGTCGCCTTTGAGCGGCACTTCCTTGTAGTGGACGCCGCGGGACTTCAGATTTCCCGGAGCGTTGCCGGAAATGCCTATGACGCTCTGCATGGTGTCATAGGGAGTGCCGACGGCGGAGAGCATGGTATCGCCCGGTTCTAGGAGAGCGAGAAGGACGGTCCCCAGAGCATGGGTGCCGGAGACGAACTGCGGGCGGACGAGAGCGGCCTCGCATTTGAAAACGTCGCACCAGATCTCTTCGAGCTTGCCGCGGCCGGGATCATCGTAGCCATAGCCGTAGGATGGTGCGAAATGATACGCCGAGAGGTGATGCTTACGGAAAGCCTCGAGTACTTTCTGCGTGTTGTAGAGGGAAATTTCTTCCATCTCATGAAAAACAGGCGCACAAAGTTCGAGCGCCTCGTTTTTGATCTGTTTCAGTTTTTTATCCATTGTTATCGTTTAGATCCTCTGAATTGTAGATATAGCGTGTTTGTAGATCAGCTGAGAGCGGTTTTCGCTGACCAGAAGCACGGTAAAACTGTCGAAGGACTTCACTTTGCCCTTGAGCTGGACACCATTCATCAGGAAGATGCTGACTGGCACGTTTTCCTTTCTTGCTTCATTCAAAAATGTGTCCTGCAGATTCATTTTACCTTCCATCTTGTGATTCTCCTCTAACTTGTGAAATGACATAGGCTAAGATTTCCCTGTACCATATGTCTCCGTCTGATGGTGTTTTTTCCACCCAGTGAATATATGGCATTCGTCTGTACCAGGTCAGCTGTCTTTTGGCGAAGTGACGGGTATTCTTCTGGATCAGCTCCTCAGCTTCTTCCAGCGTGCGCTCACCGAGAACCACAGGGATCATCTCGCGATAGCCGATGCCCTTCATGGCCTGACAAGTTTCCGGGACGCCCGTTTCCAAAAGTGACCTGACTTCCTCTAAGAGTCCTGCTTCCATCATCTGGTGGACCCGCTTATTTATTTTATCATATAATATCGCCCTGTCCATAGCAATTCCCAAAACCGGGCCGTCATAGATAAGCGTGTGGGCTTTGCCCGCCTCTCTGTCCTTGTTTCCGGAAGAGAGAAGCTCGAGCTTTCTCACCATGCGCTGCGGGTCGATCGGCACCTCTGCGCCCCGCTTTTGAAGCTCTTCGATGAGCGCTTCCTTCCCCTCTTCGGCAAGGAGATGCTCCCAGCGGCTCCTTCCCCCGACCTTGGGAAGAAATTCGTAGCCTTCCAAGAGCGACTGGATATAGAGCCCTGTCCCGCCGACGACGATCGGGATGCGGCCCTTCTCATTCTCTTCATGGATGATAGCCTTCGCTTTTTCCTGAAAATCCGCGGCCGAGTAGCTTTCCGTCGGCTCCAGGCAGTCCACGAGGAAATGGGGTACGCCCTCTGCCTCCGCCTTCGTCACCTTCGCTGTCCCGATATCCATGCGGCGGTACACCTGAAAGGCATCTCCGGAGATCACGACGGAGCCCAGCGCTTTCGCGAGATACACGCCGAGCGCCGTCTTTCCTGAAGCCGTCGGGCCAAGGATGGTGATGAGTTTTTCTTTGGGCATGGTGAAGCTCCTTTCGTTGTGGTTAGGGTTCGGGGTTAACCCGTGGGACGTGCTACCCATAGAATGTTTGCGAAAGAGGTTCAGCAGGTTCTATAGGTTCTATAGGTTCTATAGGTTCTATAGGTTCTATAGGTTCTATAGGGCCAATGGGTAGGGCGGTGGTGTCGCGGCGTATTTCGTCATCCTGAGCGGAGAAAAACGTCGTATGTGAGATAACGAATGCCAGAACAGCTGCGACCTGAGCCCTCGATCTCGGCGTAGCCGCCACCTTCATTCCTAATTTCTAATTCCTAATTTCTAATTTATGGATCACCCCATATGCGGTCGACTGGCCGCGCTTCATCCGGACATCGGTGAAAATGGGATCTCTGAAAATGCCAGCGAAGGGCCGCTCCTTCACGATGACCTTCCTCCGGCAGACGCGGAGAGCTTCTCGTAAGATCTCCACCGTCAGGCTGTCATACACCGCTGCCGCCCGGAAGCCTTCTATATCATTTTCTCTGCGCTTCACAGGATGGCGGAACATGGGGTCGAAATAGATGACATCGTAGGCGTCATCCCTGCAGCCTACCAGATACTCTCTATAGTCGGCATGGATCAGGTGGATCCGCCGGACGGCATCGGTGAGGCTCTCGTCTTTATCCTCGTAGCCTGCGATGCCGGCGCGCCCCACCTCATAGAGGATGGGGCTTTTTTCCAGCGCTGTCACACGCCCTCTGCCCGTCAAAAACCATGACATCGTACTCGAGTCCCCTGCCTGCCCGAAGGTGCAGTCGAGCACATCACAGGGGCCGTCCGCAGGAAGGAGAGCGCAGAGACGGTCAGGATTTCCTTTTCGAAGCTGCGTGGTCCTTAGCACCGCCGTCCCCATATGGAAGCGGTACTCCTCACCGCGAGACCAGTAAAGTGGGAGCTGTTTCCCGTAAATGAGGAAGCTGGAAAGCCCCGTCTCCTCCGTCATCTCTTCCAGTGTATCGCCGCGCGGGATGTAGGGAAATCCCAGCGCTTCTCCGCGCCGCTTCGCCTCTTTGATGATGGAGGAGTCCGCATGGCGGATGGTCGTGACGCCCGTCCTCATGGGCGTTTGAAGAGCCTTCCCAGCTCTTCAGGGGTGAATTTCACGATGGTCGGGCGGCCATGCGGGCAGACGAAGGGGCGGCTCGTGTGGAAGAGGTCGACGATAAGTTCTTTCATCTGCCGAATGTTCAAGGGATCTCCACGCTTGATCGCACCGCGGCAGGCGGCATACGCCATCATGCGATGACGCATCGTCTCCGGCGAAGGCACGTCCTTCTCATGGAAAGCGCGCGTGATGTCCTTCATCACCCGGTCCATGTCCGCTTCCGAGAGATCCTCCGGACTTCCCGTGATGCGGATGACGTCCGGGCCTGCCTGCTCAAAGGTGATACCAAGACGCACAAGCTCCTCCTCATGCTCTTCCAAGAGCGCGAGATCCTCTGGGTCGACATGGAGGAGGTAGGGCACCAGAATCTCCTGCACCGGGATGCCCTCTGCGCGCGCCGCCAGACGGTCATAGCGGACACGCTCATGCGCCGCGTGCTGATCGATGATGAAGAGATCCATCCCCCGCTGGCAGAGGATGAAGCACTTGGCGACCTGCCCCAAAGGGATGATCGGCTCTTCGGCCTTTGGCGCATCGAAAAGCACCTCGGGCGTGAGTGCTTCTTTTTCTTCGTGCGTTACGCCCGGGAAGACGGACTCCTTCGAGAAAAGTTTCTCTTTGGAGATCGAGGGCTCGAAGGGGATCTCCCGCCTTTCTCCTGCCGGCTTTCCCTGCGGATGCCAAGCGGGCATCGGGCGCCGTTCTTCTGCTGCATAGGCTGCGCCCGGCTCTCCCCAGCGCGCGGGATCCTTTTCTTTTTCCGTGAGCCCGATGTCAGGCCCCACGGAACGTGCTTCTTCGACCTTGACAGACGTCAGGTCAAAGTCGCTCTCCTTTGCCACCTGATGCCCCGGGTCTTTGATCATTTCGCGTGCGATCTCATCCGGCGTATCCTTGGTCGTCAGCGACTGAAGGACGCTGTGATAGACGAGGCGGAAGATGCTCTGCTCATCAGAGAATTTGATCTCTCGCTTCTGCGGATGCACATTCACATCGATCGACTCAGGAGCGACAGTGAAGGCGAGGACAAGGAGCGGGTATCCATTCTTAGGGAGCAGCGAGTGATAGGCATTGTCGACGGCTTTCGACACCGCGCTGCTCTCGACGACGCGGCGGTTGATGATGATCGTCTGGTATTGGCGGCTGCTCTTCAAAAGCGAAGGCTTGGAAATGAGCCCCGAAAGGATGCCTCTTTCGTTTTCACCCGAGACTTCAAGCATCTCGCCAGCGGTCTTCGTGCCGTAGAGCGCTGACACGACATCGAGGAGGCGGCCGTTCCCCGGCGTCTCGATGACGGTGCGTCCGTTATTGATGAGGCGGAAGGAAATATCCGGATTCGCGAGCGCGAGCTTCCCCATCATCGTATTGATGCGGCTGGCCTCGGTGCGTTCAGATTTCAGGAATTTCTTCCGGGCCGGCACATTATAGAAGAGATCGCGCACCTCGATCGTCGTGCCACCCGGTGCGCCGGTCGGCTTCACTTCGCTGACTGTCCCGCCCTCGACTTCGACGATCGTGCCCTCCACGTCTTCTTGGCGCCGGGTCGTGATGGCCGTGCGGGAGACGGCAGAAATGCTCGCCAGCGCCTCTCCGCGGAAGCCCAGTGAGGCGATGTGATAGATGTTATCCACCGTTGAGATCTTGCTCGTCGCATGACGCACGATGGAGAGCTTCGCATCTTCTGCCGACATGCCGCTGCCATTGTCCGTGACGCGGATGTAGGTGAGTCCGCCGTCTGCGATCTCCACCTCTATATCGCTCGCGCCGGCATCCACGGCATTTTCTACCATTTCCTTGACGGCGTTCACCGGACGCTCCACCACTTCACCGGCGGCGATCTGATTCGCCGTCACTTCATCGAGTACATGGATCAATGCCATCAGCGCCCCTCCTTCGCTTCGCGGCTCAGCCGGAATAAGATCTCCATCGCTTCGATCGGTGTCTTGCTCATGACATCCAGATGGGCCAGCTCGTCAATGATGGGCGAGCTGAAAAGATCCATCGCGCCGACGGCTGCCTGCGGCTTCTCCGGAGCGGGACGGCTCTTCCCATCCTCCTTCTCAAGCCCCAGAAGGATCTCATCGGCTCTGGCAAGCAGCGACTCGGGAAGCCCCGCGAGGCGTGCGACGTGGATCCCATAGCTCCGATCCGCCGAGCCTGGCACGATGCGGCGCAGGAAGGTGATATCCTTCCCCCGTTCCTTGACGGATACCGTGTAATTTTTGATCCGCGGGCTCGTCTCTGCCATATCGGAAAGCTCATGGTAGTGCGTCGCAAAGAGCGTATAGCCGTGGATCTTCTGATCGATATACTCCACGACCGCCTTCGCGATACTCATGCCATCATAGGTACTCGTGCCGCGTCCGATCTCATCCAGAATGATAAGACTGTTCTTCGTCGCATGCCTAAGGATGTAGGATACCTCCTGCATTTCCACCATGAAGGTACTCTGCCCCGTAGAAATGTCATCCGTCGCGCCGACACGCGTGAAAATGCGATCGACCGGCGCGAAGACCGCGCTCCTTGCGGGAATGAAAGAGCCCACCTGCGCCATGATGGTGAGGACGGCGACCTGACGCATGTAGGTCGACTTACCGGCCATATTCGGCCCCGTGATGACCAGGATCTCCTGATTCCGATGATTCAGCTCCGTATCATTCGGGACGAACATGTCTCTCTTCAAGGCATGCTCGACCATCGGATGACGGCCGTCTTTGATGGAAATATACCCATCCTTCGGGCTAATGATCGACGGACGGATGTAGCGGTCCTTGATCGCTGCCCGCGCTAAGCTTGCGAGGCAGTCCACCGCTGCGAGCGCACGCGCCGTCTTCTGCATATCAGGGATCTCCGGACGGATTTCCGCCTTCACCGCCTGATAGATCTTGAGCTCTAGCTGCTCTGTTTTTTCTTTGGCAGAGAGCGCCTTCGTCTCGAATTCCTTCAGTTCCGGCGTGATATAGCGCTCCGCATTCACGAGCGTCTGCTTTCTCACATAGTACGCAGGGACAGGGAGCTTATTCGCATTGGAGATCTCAAAATAGTATCCGAAGACATTATTGAAGCCGATCTTGAGCTTGATGCCCGTCTTTTCCTTTTCCTTCTCTTCCAGCTCTTGGATGTACTTCTGGCTGTTCTCCGACAGCGAGCGCACTTCATCTAGCTCGGCGGAGAAGCCTTCGCGGATGTACTTGCCGTCCTTGATGTTGCCCGTCCCGTTCTCATTCATCGCACGGTCCAGAAGGTCAAAGACAGGGCCATGCGGCGAGAGCTGGCTGTTCAGCTTCTTCAAAAGCACCGAGCCTGCGCCGGAGAGGAGCTGCTTCACCTGCGGCACCATGCGAAGCGTCGCTTTGAGAGAGAGCAGGTCTTTGGGCGAAGTCGAATTCGCCTCGATGCGGGAAAGAATACGCTCGAAGTCAAAGACGCCGGAAAGCATCTCTTCCAGACGTGAAAGCTCCGTCATGTGCTGTGTCAGCTCCTCGATCGCCGACTGGCGCAGTATGATGCGATTCACATCCGTCAGTGGGCGCTCCAGAGAACGCTTCAAGAGGCGCGCCCCCATTGCTGTATGCGTATAGTCGAGAAGCTCGAGGAGCGTGCCGCGCCGCCCGCCGTCACGCATATTCCGCGTGATCTCCAGATTTCTAAGGCACTCCTCAGTGAGCGTCAGCGTATGATCCTCACGGATCGGCCGCGGATCATGGAAATCCGCCGCCTCCGAGCGCATGACCTCCTTGAGGTATCCGGAAAGAAGGGCGAAGGCCTTCTGCACATGGCGATTCTCTATCGACGCTGCCGCCGGTGGGATCGCGCTCTCGTCCTCATCATCCCTTCGCGTCAGGAGACAGGCCCCGAGGCGCGCCGCGGCGAAGCGGGAGAGCTTCTCATAGAAATCATCCGACACGAGACACACCGCTTCTGCGGGACTGTATACCGACAGAAGGTCGAAGAAGGCATCCTGCTCCTTCTTCTTGTCCCAAGTCCCCCACCAGCACTCGCCCGTCGAGACATCGGCGAGCACGGCGGCGATCTCCTTGTCCGCCTCTAAGAGGTAAATGAGATAATTGTTCGACTTATCTGCGATGGAATTTTCAAAAAGGATCGTCCCCGGCGTGATGACACGGATGACATCCCGCTTGACTAGCCCCTTCGCCTTCTTCGGGTCTTCCAGCTGCTCGCAGATCGCCACCTTGTACCCCTTCTGGATCAGCCGATAAATATAGAGCTCTGCCGCATGGAAAGGCACCCCGCACATCGGTACGCGGCCATCCTGCCCTGCCGACTTCCCCGTCAGCGTCAGCTCCAGCTCATGCGATGCCGTCAGCGCATCGTCATTGAAAAGCTCATAGAAATCGCCCAGACGGTAAAAAAGCAGACAGTCCCGGTATTTCTCTTTGACTTCCTTATACTGTGCCATCAAGGGCGTTTTGGCCATGGTCTTGTTCCTTCTTTCTGGTCATTCTAATTTAGGCAAAAGGCATATATCTCCAAGTTAGGAGTAAGGAATGAGGAGTGAGGAGTGAAGGTGCGGCGCAAAATAATAATAAAGCGCCGCCAAGTTTTATACTACGCAACGCGCACAATAATAAAAAAGGGGGATTGGGGCGCTATATGAACTGTGCGCCCCTTCCGCCACTTCTCACTCCTAACTCCTAACTCCTCACTATGTAGATAGGCGTTCAAAGAAAACTCGAAACTACACCAATTTCCCTTTTAGCACCCACGTCTGGCCGACCTCGACTTTTGCTTCCAGCGTATCGCCGACCTTGACGCCTTCCTGATACGGGAAAAGGATCATCTTATTGCCCGATGTACGTCCATACCAGACATTCTCCTGCTTCGACGGGCCTTCGACGATGATGGGATAGGTCTTGCCCTCCATCGCCTGATTCAGAGAAAGGCTCACCTCATTCTCCACATCCATCAGCTCCTGCAGGCGGCGGTGCTTCGTCTCCTCATCGATCTGATCCGTCATGCGCGCTGCCGGCGTGCCATTTCTCGGCGAATAAATGAATGTATATGCCGAATCGAAACGCACCTCTTTCAAAAGCGCGAGCGTCTCCTGATGCATCTCTTCCGTTTCTCCCGGGAAGCCGGTGATAAGATCGGTCGTCAGCACGATGTCCGGCATCTTTTCACGGACGTAGGAAACAAGCTCCTTGAAATGCTCGATCGTATATCCGCGATTCATCTTCTTCAGCATTTCATTCGAGCCATGCTGCACAGGCAGATGCATATGACGCGCCACCTTCGGCGAATCCGCCATCGCATCCACCATATCGAATGTCATATCTCTCGGATGCGACGTCATATAGCGCACGCGCTCAATGCCATCCACCTTGTCGATCGCGCGGATCAGCGTCCCGAAGTCCGTCCCGTTTCTGAAATCAAGACCATACGAATTCACATTCTGCCCGAGGAGCGTTACCTCCTTATAGCCTTCCTTCGCAAGCCCCTCTATCTCGCGCGAGATATCCTCCACGCTGCGGGACAGCTCACGGCCGCGTACATACGGCACGATGCAGTATGTGCAGAACTTGTTGCACCCCTGCATGATCGGGATCCATGCAAAGACATGAGACTTACGCACCGCACGAAGCTCGCTGTAGTCACTCACGCTGTGCGGATTCCTCTCCGTCTTCACCACATGGCCGCCACGCGCATCCTCCTTCGAAACGATCTCCTTCAGGTCATGGATATGGTACGGCCCGATGACGAAATCAATGATCGGCATACGCTCGATGAGCTTGCCCTTATTCTCCTGTGCCATGCAGCCAGCGATCCCCAGAAGCAGATGCGGATTTTTATCCTTCAGCTTCTTGATCTCCCCGATCTTGCCATAGACCTTCTCCTCCGCATTCTGACGGATGCTGCAGGTATTCATGATGATGATATCTGCCTCTTCCATCGTCTCTGCCGGCACATATCCCAGCTCCTCCAGCTGTCCATTGATGCGCTCCGTGTCCGATTCATTCATTTGGCAGCCATAGGTCAGGGTGAAGTACTTCTTTTCCATCATAATATATATCCTTTATATAACAACTCACACGTATCCAAAATATCACTTTATTATAGCATACGCAGCATGAAAAATAAAAAATCCCGATGTCCGGAAATGGTATCCGGTCATCGGGATTTGGGGGAGTCCACGGGGCATGCCAAAGAGGTTCAGCAGGTTCTATGGGTTCAAGAGGTTCAAAGGGGTTGGTGCGGCGCACCAAGTCAGAAGCGCCGCGCAGTTTTCTATGGAAACACTGATTAACTCGTTGTCAGATTGAATCAGTGTTTCCATAATATGCGATATTCACGAAAGATGAGGCGTTTGAAAGCAGGGATGAGGAGGAGAGTGACTTGTGACTAGCGACTCTCTCGTATCGTCATTTCGAGCGTCAATGAGAGATCTTTGTCATCCGCAGCCACGCGGTCGATGTTTGGAGATCCGAAGCAGGAAACCTTCGGGCATCGCCCTATTGATAAGGCGGCGAAGCCGCCACCTTCATGCCTCTTATAGAGAAAAGTCAGCACGCAGCATCATGAGGCAACCAGGCTTCCGCCTCTCTACTTTGCCGTCAGTTCCGCCGTCTTCGCACCGATGAGGGAGATCAGATCATCCGGCGAGAGCACCACCTGCCGGCCGCGCTGGCCCGCACTGATGCTGATCGCCGCATGATGATGGCAGCTCTCATCGATGAAGGTCGGGAAGGCCTTCTTCATCCCGATCGGCGAGCAGCCGCCGCGCAGATACCCTGTGAGGCCGGGAAGCTCCTTCACATGGATCATCTCTACGCTCTTGTTCCCGCTCACACGCGCCGCCGCTTTGAGATCGATCTCCTTCTCCGAAGGCAGACAGAAGACCACAGGACCTGTCTTGTCGCCATGCGTGACAATGGTCTTGAAGACCATGTCCGGATCATAGCCGAGCTCTGCCGCCGCATGCACACCCGAGAGATCGTCCTCATCATAGTCATAGGACTTCGTCTCGTAGGATATCTTCTCTTTATCCAGAATGCGCATGACATTCGTTTTCTTTTCTTTCTTTGCCATAGTTTGCCTCGATTCATTGGGCAGCCTGGGACGCAGCGCCATCAGCTTCCCGATGCCTGACCGCTTCCCAGCGCACACCTATTTTCAAACAACAAAAAGCCGGAGCATCACGCTCCGGCTCATCATTCAAATTGGTGCCGAGGACCGGAATCGAACCGGTACGAATCTCACGATCCGAGGGATTTTAAGTCCCTTGCGTCTGCCAGTTCCGCCACCCCGGCAGGTCTATATGAATGTAATAGATTGTAATATGGAGGCGGCACCCAGAATCGAACTGGGGATAAAGGTTTTGCAGACCTCTGCCTTACCGCTTGGCTATGCCGCCATATGGAGCGGAAAACGGGACTCGAACCCGCGACCCCAACCTTGGCAAGGTTGTGCTCTACCACTGAGCTACTTCCGCATTTGCTTAACAGCGATATTATTATATCACAGTTTTGTCTTTTGTCAAGTCTTATTTTTTCGGATCGAACCGAGGTAAGTCTTGGCATTTCAGCGACGTTTGATATTGTATCATATCGTTTACTTCGTGTCAACAGGAAATTTTCATTCAGTCAAGATGTTCATTTCGCTGTCAGCACTCTCGCTGTGCGACGAAAAGTATTATATACGATTCCGCCGTATTTTGCAAGGGGATTTTTGAAAAAATTTTCGGAACGGTTTTCAGGGCAAGGTTCGGCAGGCAGCCGATATCTCGCCCTTGCGACCGGCGCCGGCTGCGCCTTCAGCAAAAAAGGCGATGTGAAATAACGATCATCCCATTTTCACGTTCCATCTGCCGCGGGGGACTTGCAGCTTTCATAGGAGTGACCGGGGAACCTTATCCCAGCTGTCTTTCATGCCATAGTCACACTATCCGCCCCTTCGGGGCACCTTCCCCTAGAGGAGAAGGCTGCGATACGAGAATACCATCTTCTAAAAAAAGGCGGCGAAGCCGCCACGAGAGCCCTGAACCCTGAACCCTGAACCAAATGAAAGCAAAGTAAAAAGGGGCGGAAGAGCATTCCGGGATGGGGCCAGCCCATCGGAGCGAGACAAATTTGACGAAAAAAGATGGAAAACATGACTTAATGCTGACAGGGGGCGTGTAAGATAAAAATGATTGAAGCGGTATTAGGCGCGGGCCATAGAGATCCTGACATATCGGATGGGTGGCTTTGCCCTCCTTGATAACATGGAGACATAATAGAACATGATGTTTATGCCAATATAGAAAGAACATTCAATTTGTATATACTATATGTTAGAATTACGATGGGTTAAATATCGCCATTATGTATATAGTCTTTTTGGAATCATGGAGACTGATGGGGGTATTACGGAATCACGAATCATTGGTATCGCAGTTGATGAGGTAAGGATTTAGAAAGCAGGGGTAATGTGAAAAAAATTTGGAAAAGTCTGTGTTTTGCTGCAGCGAGCCTTTTTATGATCTCGCTGGCAGCAGGTTGCGGAGGCGGTGCTTCACAGGATAAAGCGGCTGTTAAAGAAAATGGGAAAACGGTCGTTACATTCTGGCATGTGTATACCAAAAACTTTGGTGCGCCGGTCATTAAGCAGATGGTCGATGATTTCAATAAGTCGCAGGATAAGATCATTGTCAAGGAAGTGTATAATCCGGACATGTATCCTGGACTGATGAAGAATCTGCAGGCTGATGTGGCTTCCGGCAAATCGCCGTCTATCGCCATGATCGGATACAATTATTTGAAGTATTTTGATCAGAACTTCAAGTATGTCACTCCGGCAGATCTGGAAAAAGCGTCTGAAACAGATAAGGATTTTATTGAAAAGAGCTTTTTGCCCAATGTCCTGGAACTGGCGAAGGTGGACAATAAACAGGTAGGACTTCCATTCTCTATCAGTGCGCCGATCGTTTATTACAACCCGGATCTGTTCACTGCTGCCGGTCTGGATCCGCAGAATCCACCAAAGACCTGGGAAGAGGTGCGTGCTGCCTCTAAGGCCATTCATGATAAGACCGGCGCATATGGATTCTATATGCAGGAATATCAGGACAACTGGGCGACGCAGGGTCTTTTGACCTCGAATGGTGCGAAGATCCTTGATGATAAAAACAAAGCGGTTTTTGCATCCAAAGAATCTGCCGATGCGTATCAGCTGTATGCAGATATGGTCTTGAAAGATCAGTCTGCTCTTCATATCGCAGCGGATGAAGGCATTGCTTCCTTCTACAGCGGAAAGGTCGGTATTCTGATGGGAACCAGTGCTAAGATCGGTACGGTCACCCAGTCCTCCAAGTTCAATGTCATGGCTTGCCCATTCCCGGCTTTTGGCGATAAGAAAGTACAGATCCCGGCAGGTGGCAACTTCCTTGCTGTGACGGCACAGTCTAAAGAAGAACAGCAGGCAGCTTGGGAATTCATGAAGTTTATCATGCAGCCAAAATATCTGGCACAGTGGACCATCAATACCGGATATCTGCCGCCTCGTCAGGAAGTCGTAGAGGATCCGGCTATCAAAGAAGCGATCGCCAAGACTCCGGCCCTCAAGGTTGCATTTGATGAGCTGCCGACACTTTCTCCGTGGGTGGCATTCCCCGGAGATGTAGGTGTCAAGGCTGAAAAGATGTTTGCAGATACCAGAGATAAGATCCTGTCTGGTGAAGAACCGATGGCAGCGTTGAAAAAAGCGCAGGATGATTTGAATGCTCTTTTGAAATGATCAATTGCGATTTGTGATTCCTGAATATAAGAGGGCCATGTGTTTCGGCCCTCTTATATTTGTTTTGTGTATGATTGGAGAATCCATCTATGAAAAATACACCTGAAAGTGGCACCTATCGGGAGAAAGAAAAAAGATTGGCGGCGCTTTTTATCTTGCCGTCTCTGGCTGTCTTCCTGGTTTTCATGTTCTATCCACTGGCATATACCTTGTATCTGAGCTTCTTTAGATGGAATATGGTTGCGCCCAACATGAAATTTGTGGCTTTGCAGAACTATATCCATCTGCTGACAGATCCGGTGACACTAAAAGTGGTGCAGAATACGCTTTTGTATATCGTGATCCTGGTTCTGTTCAATTTCCTGCTGCCCTATGTATTATCCTTTATCAATACGTTTTTGATGAAGAGAGGCAAGCATGTATATAAGGCGCTGCTCTTTTCCTCATCGCTGATTGCTCTTGTTGTGGGGGCGATCCTCTTCCAGTGGATCTTTAATCCGGTGTCAGGGCCGGTCGCAGCGCTGGCAGAGAGCTTTGGGATCACACTTCCGGCATGGTCCAAAACACCCGGACTTGTTATCGTGATCATCAGCTTGGTTGCCGTGTATAAAGCGTTTGGCTATAATTTTCTGATCCTTCTTTCCGGGATGAACAGCGTTCCTGAGGAATTGATCGAAGCAGCAAAACTGGAAAAGGCGTCGAACCGCAGTATTTTCACGAATATTGTCATGCCGCTCACCTCCTCTACGGCCGTCTACATCCTGATCATGACCATCGTACAGGGGCTGCAGTACGTTTTTACGCCGATCAAGGTACTGACACAGGGCGGGCCAAACGATGCCAGCTCGAATATTATTTATCAGGGATATGACTATGCCTTTACCTATTACGAGACAGGCATGGCTGCGTCGCTTGCTATTGTGACCATGGTTATTTTCTTCGTCCTTTTGTATCTGGAATTTCGTTATGTAGAAAAAGGAGTGTATTATGAAAATTAATACCTCAGAGATCAAGTGGCATGTGATTTTTATTATACTGGTTTTGATGCTGGTGTATCCGCTGCTGTTCTCGCTGTCCACCTCGTTCAAGACCATGAGTGAGGCATTCACGTCGTCATCGCTGATCCCCCAGGCACCTACGCTCTCTGCGTATGAACGGGTATTTACGACCATTCGCTTTGCACAGATCCTGTCTAATACGTTTATTATTGCGAGTCTGGTGACTCTTTTCAAATTGGCAACAGGGGTTTTGGCGGCTTATGCTTTTGTTTTTTTCCACTTTAAGGGGAAAAATGTACTGTATTTTCTTCTGATCAGCACGATCTTTATTCCGTTTACCGTCACCATGGTTCCGAACTATATCACCTTATCGGATATGGGTCTCGTAGACAGCATTTATGGCGTCGCGCTTCCGCAGCTGGCGGATGCGACCGGGATCTTCCTGCTGAGGCAGTACATGAAGGGCATTCCGATGTCGTTGATGGAAGTGGCAGCGCTCGAGCATGCCTCTCATTGGAACAGACTGCGGACGATCGTGATTCCGATCATCAAACCGGCCATCCTGTCCATTGGCATCATCTTTTTTATCAATTCATGGAATGAATATGTATGGCCGGCCATTATGATCAAGAGCGAGGCCAATTATACGCTGTCTCTGGCACTTCAGATGTTTGTCAGCTCGGAAGGCGGTACGGATGTACCGGTCACCATGGCCGTAGCCACATTGACGATGCTGCTGCCGTTAGGCCTGTACTCTGTTTGCCAAAAGTTTATTATCGGCACATTTGCTCACTCTGGAATTAAATGATGAGGTAACCATTATGTATAGTATTGAAATGAAGAACGTGGTCAAGCGCTTTGATAAAACGGAGGTCATCAAAGGACTGAATCTTTCCATCAAAGATGGAGAACGACTAATCCTTTTAGGATCCTCCGGCTGTGGAAAATCTACGATCCTTCGAATGATCAGCGGCTTGGAGACCATCACCTCCGGCGAACTGTTTCTGAAGGGAAAGCTCGCGAATAATATGGATCCCGGGGATAGAAATATCGGCATGGTTTTCCAGAACTATGCGTTATTCCCGCATATGACTGTAGCAAAGAATATTTCTTATGGCCTTCGTGTGAATCGGATCCCGGAAGCGGAAATCAAAAAACGTGTGGCGGATGCGGTGGATATTCTGAACCTGGGCGGGCTGGAAAAACGTCTTCCCAGAGAATTGTCCGGCGGGCAGAGACAGCGCGTGGCTTTGGCGAGAGCCATCGTGAAGCAGTCTGATTTCTTCCTGCTGGATGAACCCTTGTCCAACCTGGATGCGCAGCTTAGAGGACATGCCAGAAAAGAACTGGTCAAGCTCCATGAAATGTATGGGCAGACCATGATCTATGTAACGCATGACCAGATCGAAGCCATGACGGTCGGACAGCGCATCGCCGTCATCAATAACGGGAAAATCCAGATGCTGGATACGCCGCACATGGTATATCATCGGCCGGCCAATATTTTCGTCGCCAAGTTTATCGGCTCTTCGTCGATGAATATATTTGATGCGCCCATGGCAGGAAATCAGATGAAAATGAACGGCGTAGATCTGACTTTATCGGATCGATGGATGGAGCAGATCGCTCGGCATCATTCGGAGGTCAAGACGGGAGTCCGTCCGGAGGATGTGACGCTGCAGGCAGAGCCCGGAGAGGGCTGTATCCCTGTGACCGTTCAGTATCACGAAGATTATGGAAGCCGTGTGGGATATTATTTTACGGTCAATGGAACGGATGTCATCTCCATTATGCGAGAAGATATTCTGCAGGGAAGATCGCAAGCCTACTGGAAGGTCGATCAGCATACACTGCATTTCTTTGATAAGGCGACGGAAGCCAATATCGGGTATCCGGAGGAGTAGTCATGAAATATTTCATCAGTGATCTCATCGTAGGAATGAAACATTTTGCGGAATTTGCTGACTGGATCGAGAGCAACGAGGATCCTGATCTCGGCATTGAATTTACCGCATTCACACATGATGAAGCCTATTGGCAGGCTTTGGCGGCCAAAGTCCCGCAGATGACATGCCCCTTGACCTTTCATGGTCCGTATGTGAACATCGAGGCGACCTCGGACATCGGCTCTAAAGAGAATGTATGGCTTATGGAAAGCTATAAAAAAGTATTTGCGCTGGCGATGCAGAATCATGTGCGCCATGTGGTATTCCATTATTCGCAGCTGCAATTTGAACCGGAAGAAATTCCGCAAAAGCAGAAGAATGCCTATTGGGTCATGAAAAAACTGACGGATATGGCAGCGCAGATGAAGGTGAATTTCGTGATCGAAAATCTGTGCCGGCAAAAGCATGGCGTGCATCTCTTCAGCAATGAGGAGTATTTCCGGATCTTCCAAAATATCCCGCAGGCGCAGTCTTTGATCGATATCGGACATGCCCATGTAAACGGGCTGGATATAGAACGCTTTTTGGCCACTTACGGCAAACGTGTCAAAGGATTCCATGTACATAATAATGATGGCAAAGCAGACCAGCATCTGGACTATCACCATGGAACGGCAAATATTCGGCAGATCATGCATTGGGCAGGGAAATATACCGAGGACGTGGACATCGTTATCGAGTATGAACCGCATGAAAAGCTGACACATACAGAACTTCTGGATGAAATGCATGAATTGAGAAGCTGGGTGGAAGAAGGGAAAGTACTTTCTTGAAATCTTACAAATGAAAGCGCCCGAAGGTTGTAGCCTATGTGCTATAGTCTTCGGGTGTTTTTGCTTGTGCTGATTTTGTTATAACTCTGCGCAATAGCAGCAGATATGACGGATATAATAAAGCGTTGCATACTTGGATTGGATGGAAGGAGACAGTCTTTTGTAAAGAGCATGTGTGATCAGGCAGGAAGGGGAATTGCCGGCGGCCATTTCTTGGGTAAGAGTGGAGACTCTGTCAGCATGAAGGCCTGTCCATTGAATGATGGGTGGGATCGGGTCTGAGATGAAAAGGCGTATAGGGCGGGAAAGACCGGCATCCATTGCGATACAGGCAGACAAGCTGCGAAACCACTGCTGATTTTTGCCGCAGGCATTGCATGTATCTAGAGTGATAGAAATCAGGCGTGGCAACGTGAGAGCAAACGTGTAACTTTCTGTTTGCTGGCCGTCCAGCGTCAAAAGTATCTCATCCAGGTGCTGCTGAATATCCAAAAGATCTGTTCTGGCTGTGAAGTGTGAAGCCAGTTCTTTTAAGAATAGGTGGCGTGCCTCTGGTTCAAGAATGAATGGATAATAATCGGTCTGGAGATTTTTAGTGGATAGGCGGATAGAAATCATAATGACTTCACGTGTGTCAGTATTCTTCATAGTTTTGTTTTTCTTTCATGGCATAAATCATGGTGCAGTAATCTTCTGGCTTTGAGGTGATGAGACAGTTGACGATGTCCATGATAAAAATGGGGTCTTTAATAGATTGGTTTTCTTTTTTGAGCGCATCCAGATAAAAGTGGACACACTCTGCCATGTTTCGTCCACATGCATAGAAAAGCATGCAGATCCATTCGCCGTTTGGAATGAATTGAATTTCTTCTTTCCTATGTTTTTCTGGATGATCAATTTTTAAAAAGTAGGTTACTTGCGTGAAGTCTTTCTTGGCAATGTCGACAGAGGTAAAAAGTGCCTGTAATAGATAATGCGGCCATTTTTCATCAGCAAATCCTTCCAGAAAAAGTTGATTGGCTATATTGGATTCAGAGGACTCAAATTGATGATTGGTCTTGGCTTTCTTTGAGGTAATGATAAACCACTCCGGCAGGTAGAGATCGAATAAAGTTTCTGGTGCGTGGCGCTTTGAAAGCTGGTAGTAGTAGCGAAGGTTGCTGATGGTATTAAGAATAGCTGTGGTTTCCTGCATGTGGCTTTTCAGTGTTTGGGAGATTTCATCATATTTGTTTATCGTTACTTCATGGCGCTCTGCCAAAATGAATTCTCGGATTTCTTTGAGCGGAATGCATGCGTTCTTTCCAAACAAAATGCGTGTGAGTACCAGCGATTGTTCGGGCAGGTAATAACGATAATGATTTTCTCCGATATAAGCAGGCTTTAGCAGCCCGATCGCATCATAGTGTTTCAGCGTATCAATGGATGTGTGTGTTAATTCACTGAATTTGCGAATGGTTAGATATTTTTTTGCGTTTTCCATGATTATCTTAGCTTTCAATTGACTTGTGGGTTACCCATAGCTTTATAATACCATAATGGAATGCAATGCGTAGCATGATTATTTTATGAGGAAATACAAATGAATTGGAAACGATATGCACAAATTTGTCTCATGGGAGCAGCATTTCTGATTGGCGGATGTGGTATGGGAAACCAGGAAGAGCCTGCTTCGTCTGCCGCAGCAATCAGGCAGGAACAGGCATTTCCTGTGGTGGTAGAGAACTATGATAGTCAGGGGAACGGAGTCGCTACGACGTATGAAAAGCCCCCGCAGCAGATCATTGCCCTATGGCAGAATTCAGTCGAGACATTGCTGGAGTTGGGAGCGAAAGATCGGATTGTGGCTGTATCAGGAGTTGATGATGTTCGGCATCTGACTGAAGAAAATCAAAAGATCTATCCGACATTGCCGCTAATGACGAAGTATACGCTGAATCAGGAAACGGCATTGACGCTGCATCCGGATTTTATCTTAGGCTGGCTTTTCGATTTCACCGGAAGAGCCAATTCTATCGGGACGTGGAATTTCTGGCATGAGCGCCATGTGCCTGTGTATATGACCATGATGAATAATGCAGAATTTTTAAAGAAGCATGTCATAGAAGATGAATTGAAGTACATTGAAGATGTCGGAAAAATTATCGGGAACAGTACAAAGGCAACAGAGATCTGTGAGGATATTCAAAATAGGCTGAAAATCTATGCGGATTACGGTGCCAGACAGAATACACACCCGAAGGTACTGCTCATAGGCAGTCTTGCGAAGGATCTGTATGTGTATACGCCGCGCACGCTGCCAGGAGATATTGTGACTCGCTTGGGCGGTCATGTCTTGGGAAAAGAGGTCGAGAGTGTCGGAAATACAGAAATCATGAGTCTGGAAACAGCAGTTGCGGAGAATCCGGATATTATTTTTATTCAGTCTAAGCCGGAAATCGATGATGAAACATTGGCGTCTGTGTACACTCATCCTGCCTTGCAGGAGATCAGCGCTGTCAAAAATAAAAGGGTATATGCGATACCCTTTTATACGATCCGCTGTCCGGCGGTTCGTGTGAGGGATGCGATAGAAATCTTTGCGAGGGGATTGTATCCAAAACATTTTAATTAAATGCCCTAAATATATTGACATGTGGGTAACCCACTACTTTATAATACGCTTATCAATTGTTAAGAACGCATGAGTCATTTTATTCAAATCGTGAGAATCAAGAGAAGCAAAAGCAATAATCGCGGGGGAATTGAATGAGAATGCAGACGTTTCTTATCAAAGTTTATATAAGGAGAGATCATGAATAAAAAAAGAGCAGCAGGGCTGGTAGCTGCATTATTGGTCGCAAACGGAATTTCTGGGGGGGTACTAGCGGCTGGCGTACAGCTTGATGAAGTGATCGTCACCGCTGATCGCTATGAGGCAGATACAGCGCAGCTGGTACCGGTCGCATCCGGCATGGTAGGTACGAAGCAGAATGTGGGGACACTGGGCAGCCAGGATGTACTGGATACACCGTTTGAACAGATGACATTTACCAAGAAGGCGATGGAAACCTTTTCCCAGCCGCAGAGAAGCGTGATGGATGTGCTGTCTTTGTCTCCATCTGTCCGTGTTACACACGGGTCTACGGATACGAATCTGTATATCCGCGGTTTCTCGGCAGGCAGCGGCAGTTGGAGTATGAATGGCATCCCCAGCATGAGTCATCAGATGACCATGCCGACCAACTATATGGATCGCGTCGAAGTACTGGCAGGGCCAAACATTGGTGTCAATGGGATTGGCATTTTCATGGCAGGCTCTGTCGGCGGGACGGTCGGCGTTACAACGAAAAAAGCACAGGAAAAGCCAATGCTGAATGCGGGTCTTTCCTGGTCTAGTGATTCCTACTATACGCAGACGGTCGATGTGGGTAAACGTTTTGGCAAAGATGGTGCCTGGGGCGTGCGCATCAATGCGTTGAATGCGACGGGGGGTCTCGCCGTAGATGGCACCAGAGATTACAAGAGAGATATTGCAGTTAACATCGATCATCGTGCAGAACGCAGCAAGACCAATATTTTCTTCAGCTACGACTATGACAACCAGTATGGTCGGTCCAATACCATTGGCCTAGGCAGCTTGAGCGGTCTTCCAAAGGTACCGAATAATAAAAAGAATCTTTCTCCGCACTGGTCCAATGATAAATATGAAAACACCACTTTTATTTTGAATCATGAGCAGTATTTGTCAGATGATCTGACCTGGTTTGGCAATTTTGGCTGGCGCTGGGAGGATTATTCCAGCTGGCTGCAGCAGTGGTCTGGTCGTCAATTGATTGATTTTGATGGAAATTACACAGGTACCTATACACAGATGCCGGTTTTCCATCACTACACGTATGCCAATACTGGTTTCAAAGGAAAATTCAATGTAGGGCAGTGGAAAAATGAATGGGCAGCCATGTTTGACTGGACGAAATTCACAAGAGAAAAAGATACCCATGTAAGTGCGGCTAATAAGTATAATATTACCGGAAACATTTACAGCGGAACATCTTCTGCTCGTCCGAATGTAGTATGGGATGCCATCAATCCCAGCCAGTCGGATATCATGAGCGGTTGGACTTTGGTGAATACACTGAGTTCTCCAGATGACAGACTGCACTTTACTTTTGGTTATCATGGACATGAAGTCAAGGAAGATGACCAGAAGGGACATGTCGTGAAGTCCAGCGCGACAGCTCCGATCTTGGGCTTGAATTATAAAATCACGCCCAATGTGGCTGTATATGCCAGCCATACCGAAAACTTTGTACAGGGCAATACAGTGGGACAGAGTTATAGCAATAGAAATGAAATCCTTCCACCATCTAAAACAAAACAGAACGAATTTGGTTTCAAGTACAAAACGGGAGATACGTTAAGCACATTAAGCTTCTTCGAGATCAAAAAAGCCAATGGCATCGCAGTACCGAATGGAGATGGCACTGAAGCGTATAAACTGGATGGGGAACAGAGAAATCGTGGTATCGAGTATTCTGTATCGGGAGATGCAGGCAGAAAGCTGAGCTATATCGCCGGTATTTCCTATCTGGATTCCAAACAAACAAAGACGAAGTATGGCCTGAATGACGGCAGACGCGTAGATGCGATGCCGAAGTGGTCGGCTGACCTGGCGCTGATGTACAAGCCGACAGATGCGCTTCAGGTGACAGGACGTCTGACCTATACCGGCGCTGCATTGATCAGAAATACAAATAGCTATGATGGTAAAGGCGGATCGATTTCGATTGGCGGACAGACGCTGGTGGATCTGGGGGTTTCTTGGGATACCCATTTCGGAAGGCAGCCGGTGACACTTTCGGCGTGGTGCTACAATCTCTTTGATAAAGACTACTGGTATGCAGCCGGTGGAAATAATATCGGCCTCGGTGCACCAAGAACCTATGCGATCTCTGCGCAGTTCAAGTTCTAAAGAAATGTTGATCGCATCTGATTTCATTCCGCTTCCAATATTTCCGTAAAGATCAACAAAAATATGTTAAAATACTCTCAATGGATAACTAATCTGCAATTATCTATTGAGAGTTTTTTATAAGAAAGGGGTCATCAACATGGAGTCCATCTCAGTAGGAGTTGATATCGGTTCCGCTGCCATCAAAGTGGTCGTGCTTTCTCAGCGAGGGCAGCTGATGTACTCTGCGTATGTGCCGCATCATTATCGCGTACGGGAAACGCTCCGAATACTGTGGCGGCAGCTGATGGCGAAAGTGTGCGAGGGGGCATTGCATCTGGCTTTTACGGGGAAGGGGGCGGCAGAGTTCTCTTCGGCACTGCAGATCCCTTTCGTGGATGAAGTGCAGGCAGAGACAGAGGCCTTGCGGAGGTTTCACCCCGAGGTCGATGTGGCTGTTTCTCTGGGTGGGGAAGATGCGCGGATGATGTATTTCGAGAGAAATGGTGAGATGGATCTCAGAACAAATCGGAAATGTGCAGGTGGGACGGGAACGTTTCTGGCACATATGGCGGCGTTCTTCGGTGTGGATATCCAGGCGTTGAATGCGCTGGCAGAAAATGGGATACATCTCTATCCCATTGCCTCCCGGTGCGGGGTCTATGCGAAAACTGATATTCAGGCGCTGATGAATCAGGGCGTCGGTAAAGCGGATTTGGCCGCATCTATTTTCCAGGCGGTGGTGAATCAGGTGCTTTCTGATCTGGCCAAAGGGCGGCTGATACAGGGGAAGCTGGCGCTTCTGGGCGGACCGTTCGCTTTCATGCCGGCGCTTCGCCGTAGCTTCTTGCAGACGATCGGAATCTCTTCGGCAGATGTCCTTCCTGTCACGCACGGGGAGCTTTATTGTGCTTGGGGAGCGGCTTTGCTGGGTCGGGAAGCTGCTCCAATTGCATGGCAGGATGTGAAGAGACTGCTGGATCAGGATCATTTACAAGAAGTGGCTGCCGAACGACTGGAACCACTCTTTCCGGATATGGCAGCGTATGACAGCTTTCGATGCTATTATCAACGTTTCCGACTTCCCCGAAGGCCGATGCCGCAGCCGCCCGCTAGATTGTGGCTGGGGATGGATGCAGGCTCTACGACGATCAAGCTGGTTCTTGTGGATGAAGAGGGTCAGATTTGTTATGAGGATTACAGGAAAAATGAGGCCGACGCACTTGAGACAGCCAAGACGATGCTTCTTGCTATGTATAAAGCATTGCCTGCGGGCATTTCCATCGCCGCATCCGGCATCACCGGATATGGAGAGGCGTTTTTGAAACAGGCTTTTCAGATCGATACCGGAGAAGTGGAAACCGTCGCACATTTACAGGGAGCCCGTTTCTTCTGCCCGGAGGTTACAGATCTGTTGGATATCGGCGGACAGGATATGAAGTATATCCGCGTCAGAAAGGGGAGCATTCAGAAAATCGTTTTGAATGGTTCCTGCGCTTCCGGCTGCGGCTTGTTTTTGGAAACCTTTGCTGAGTCCATGGGACTCTCCATGGATGAATTTGTGAAGAAGGCGGTGCACGCCCCATATTGTCTGGATCTGGGGCATCATTGCACCGTATTGATGAATAGCAAGGTACATCAGGTGCAAAATGAAAACGTGGACACAGGCGGGCTGATATCCGGACTTTGTCTTTCTGTCGTGAAGAATGCACTGTATCGGGTGATGCGCTTGGACTCGATAGAGGAACTGGGGTCGCATATCGTGGTAGAGGGAGGGACCTTTCAGAATGATGCTGTTCTGCGTGCCTTTGAGACACTGGTCGGTCATCCGGTCGTTCGTCCGAATGGTTCCGGCATCATGGGGGCTTATGGGATGGCGCTTTTGACGAAGAAAAGGATGCCGGAGGCTGCACGGTCGAAGATGCTTTCTGCGGATGAAATACGAAAACTGAGTGTCAGAGAGGAGTCAAGCCGGTGCCCGGGGTGCGGGAATCACTGTCTCTTGCAGAAAAAAACCTTTTCTAATGGACATTGCTTTATTGTAGGAAATCGATGCTCTTATGGTGAACGGCTGCTGGCGAAAGAGCATTTTGTTTCTCGGAAGGTGCCAAATCTCTATGAGTGGGAAAAGAACCAGTTGCTGCAGTCATCGAAGGTAAACCCGTCAGCTGAAAAAACAATGGGTATTCCGGCGGTGCTGGGGCGATGGGAAGATATGATTTACTGGAAGGTCTTTTGGCAGACGCTTGGGTATCGCGTCATTCTCTCTGCTTTTGATGCAGCATCACTTGGAAAGAGTACCGTGACCATGCCGCATGGGATTTACTGCTATCCCTGCAGGCTGGCCCACGGACATCTGATGTACTTTTTGGAACAATGTAAGCCTGATGGTATCTGGATGCCTGTGATAAGCGGGGGGAAAGAAGAGCCGGATATTGATGAAGCGACACATGCAACCTATGGGGATGTATTGGCAGAGCAGATGAAGGAGCAGATTTCTGCAGCCGGTATTCCATTCTATCACCCGCAGATCTCTTTTTGTGACCATCAGTCGTTGCTTGCTTTCATGAGGGAGAATCTTCCGCAGGTGACACCGCATGCTTTGAGGCGCGCCACGACGGCAGCAGAGAAAGCACAGCGGGGCTATAAGGCACGTTTGGGAAAGAAAACAAGGGATGTCCTGGAATGGATCGAAAGGGAAAAGAAAAACGCCCTGGTGCTGGTCGGACGAAGCTATCAGCTGGATCCCGAGATCAATAAGGGTATACCCGCTGTCATGGCAGGACTGGGTATCCCTGTGTTGTCTGCAGAGGGATTGTACTTACTGCAGAATGAGGGACATGATACGCCTACTTTCCGGGAGAAAGCTTTATTTACTGCGGAAATGGTCTGTACAAATCCTTATCTGCATTTTGTACAGCTGCAGTCGACCAGTTGCGGCTGGGATATGACGACGATAGATGCTGTACAAAAGGGGCTGGAACGGGCAGGGAAGCGCTATACTATGATCTCACTGGATCAGGGGGTCAGTACGGGAGCGTTACAGATACGCATCCGATCATTGATGGCAGAAATTCAGGAAAAGCAGAGTCGTCTTTACTAATAAAACGAAAAAGTATGGATCTGATCTTCCTGTGAATGGGAATGTTTTTTGTGTATAATAAATTTGCAACTTTTTTATAAAGATCAAGAAGAGGGGTAAGATGCAGAAACTGTTTAGAGAAATCGGATTTGCCTGTCTTTTGCTTGTGCTTGCTTTGCTGCTCGTATGCTCCCTGTTTTGGGCACTCAGTATCGGGACAGTGAAGCTGCCGATTCGTGAAATTTACGAGACGGTGCTCGCGCAGTTTACCAGCGGAGAGCCCATCACGGCGCCAGGACAGGGGCCTGTCCATGATATCGTCTGGCTGCTTCGTCTGCCGCGCGTGATCCTGGCGTCCCTTGTTGGCTGCGGGCTGGCAGTGTGCGGGGTCATTATGCAGGCGATCGTGAAGAATCCATTGGCGGACCCCTATATATTAGGCATTTCTTCCGGCGCATCACTGGGAGCGACGTCGGCGATTCTCTTGGGCATCGGCGTTTCGCTGGGGCCGAATTTTGTGGGGAGCGCGGCATTTATCGGCGCCTTTGCGATTTCGCTGGCGGTGCTTTTCATATCGAATCTGGGCGGGCGCTCGAACTCGATGAAGCTGCTTCTTGCCGGCATGGCGCTTTCTGCGGTGTGCGGGGCATTTTCCAGCTTTATCGTGTACTTTGCGAATAATAAAGACGGCATGCAGACTATCGCGTACTGGATGATGGGGAGTCTTGCGGGAGCCAAGTGGGGAGAGCTTGCGATCATTGCACCGATCATCATGGCCTCTACACTTTGTGGGGGCGCTCATGTATTTTCTCTTCCTCACGATCGCCTACGAGGGGGTGCTTGCGGGCGTCAATGCCTATGATCAGCCGGGGGTGGAGAGTTATAAGAAGATCATCCATGCGGATCTGAAAGAGTATATCGTGAAGCATAAATAGGGACCGGGGATCCGGGACCATGAACAAAAAGGGGCTGTGAAGAAATGAATCCTCATTTCTTCACAGCCCCTTTTTTAATTATTATAGATGCTTACTTTATCCTGTGCTTAGGCTATCCTGTTGTCCATACTCTGCAAAGGTTCAAGTTTAGTAATGCGAGTCGCAATAAGTTACGAAGACTCTGTTTAGACATTCTAATATTGATCTATTAACAAAATATTAGCTTGATTTTTTAATAAAAAGCTGTATAATTATAAGAACCTTACGCGCGATTTAACTGCGTTTAAAATATATTTCGCAGATAAGGAAATGAATATCAGTTAGAGCAAGAGAGAGGAGCTCAAACATGAAAAAGGGAAAATTGTTAAGCGCTGCCATCACTGCCATGTTGACAATTGGGGGGGTAGCTTCATTCAAGCTGCCGAAAGTTATACACTGGACGGTATCATCGTAACAGGAGATAAGGAATATGACCGATTCGGGAATGTGATTACTGAACAGTCTTATTATCGAACTGGGGGCGATGTGGATGTAATCACGAGCCAGACGTTAGAGAAGAGACATTATGAGCAGTTAGGAGATGCATTGAAATCTGTGCCAGGCGTGCAAGTACAGTCTCCTGGAGGATATAGAGGTGGGGAATATGGCTATACCCAGACACATAGCATCGTAACCATCAATGGGGATTCCAGAGTTGTTGTAATGATTGATGGACGGCGAATGGATAATAAAGCAGGGGGAGTCGTTGCAGGCAATTCAGGCTCTGGATCCAAAGCCATGGTCGATATTAACCAGATTACCAGTATGGATAATATTGATAAAATTGAAGTCATTAAAGGGCCAGGGGCATCCGTGTATGGGGCAGATGCCACAGGCGGTGTTATTAACATTATCACGAAAAAAGGGACTCAAAAAACATCAGGAAGTGTAGATTTTTCAGCAGGCTCATGGAAACGATATAACTACGGATTCTCTCTATCTGGCAGTAACACAGATGGAAAGCTGAAATATTTCATGTCCGGACGCAGAGAAATGAGTGGAGATTCACACTATAAAGATGGAGTGACTGGAGAGAATCATACCTGGGAACAGACAGGGTATAGAGATGATTCTTTTAATGCCCGTGTTGATTATGATTTCAATGATACCCATAAGTTGACCGTGGCTTATGCTCATCTGCAAGGTGACGATGATTATCCACTGACTGCGGCAGACTATAGATATATCAATCCTACTGACTGGGAAAGAATTAAGCAGAATTATGCTAATGACATTACCGGTGATCCGAAGAATCCAGGCTACAGAAATTTATGGTTGATGTGGCTTGGTGCCTATAATGCATACAACAAGAACAATTATGATGTAACCTATTCCTTTAAAAAGGATCACGGAATGGAAAGTTTTGTTCGTTTGTATGATCAAAGAGAAACTTATTGGGGCTCCTTTGGTGGCGGCGATGGTGATATGTCTGCTCCTGTTCCGTTTACCAAAGAATGGTATGAATGGGGAAAGACCCATTACAAGGGAAGAGAAAAGAAATCTTGGTTCCATCATTTAAAGAATAACGGTATCGAAATTCAGCTCGGTAAATCTTTTGGCAAACATGATGTGTTGTCATCCTGGACTTTTGACAAGTCTAAATACTTCAACACAAATACAAGAACTAAACTGACATCGAGCGTAAAGAGAGATTCTGTTTTAGGCTATTTACAGGATAAGATCCATGTAACGGATCGTTGGGAAATCACTCCATCTTTAAGATATTCTTATTACAGTGATTTTGCGCAGGTTTCCAAAGCGGGAGAAAGCAGTAATACAGGCAGTTCGTCTTCAACAATTACGCCATCGATCAATACACAGTTTGCATTCAACGACTCTACAAGTACTTACTTAGGGTATAGTAAAATTTATAGACCTCTTCGTGTGGGAGATTATGACAGAACAAACGGCAATGAGTCGGCGGGTCTGGAAGATGAAAAGGGGGATGTATGGACCTGGGGGTTAAGAAAAAACATCTCTGACAAGACATCGGTATCTATCCATTATGACTACACGAATATGAGTAATGCTGTAGCAAGATATAGTGTATGGGATAAGAGCATCAAAGATTTCAAATTGAAATATGTCAATGCCAAAGAGGTAAAGAAATCGTTCAATATGAGTGTTTCCCATAAGATGGGTGAGCATTGGACATTGGATCTGAACTATTCTCATGCCAATGATGATTGGAAAGCCAAAAACGGAATGGTTTTCGATCCAGATCTGACGTGGACAGATGGAAATGTAAACTCGGTCATCAATAAACTTCGTCCGCAGAACACTTACACTGCAAACTTGACCTACGAAAATGCAAAGTTCTCGGGCTCTCTGTTGATGAATTATTATACGGGTCTCAGCAGACAGGCGTATACTGACAACAGATTCCTTGTTATGGATTTGACGCTCAACTATGATTATTCCAAAAACATTTCGTTATATGGAACTGTTACAAACTTGACAAACGAAGCATGGGAAAATACTTATACCAGTTACCTTGGCATGGGGGCATGGCCACAGCCTGGTCGCGCTTTCATGTTTGGGGCAAAGTATAAATTTTAATTCTGAGATTTGATTGTGCGAAACAAGTTGGGGAATATCCTCAGCTTGTTTTTGCATATTCACAGGATGAAACTATGAAGAAAATAGCAGGCATAAGTGTTCTGGTCATTATAATGATACTGTTAGCTGGAGCCATACTGGGCAATCGTCAAGAAAGGGTGCAAGTGCCAGACAAAACGGTTTCCCACACTAGTGATCATTATCCAACAACGGTAAAAACTTATGATTCAGAGAACCATCCGATATCAATGACTTTCACAGAAAAACCTCAGCGTGTCGTGGTACATGAACTAAACACCCTGGAAACGCTTTTGGTATTGGGCTTAGGTGATAGGATTGTAGGAACATCTGTAACACCTGGCAGTATGACTTATAAAAGGCTTATGCAAAAATATCCGGATCAAATGCAAAAAATTATGATCCGAAATATGCAGGAGCTGAATACGGAATCCGTATTGGCATCTTATCCAGATGCCATCATCGGATGGAAATCGACATTTACATCTGCCTTAAAGCGGAATACACAATGGTGGAATGATCGAGGCGTCAAAACCTATGTGGCAGCTACGTCCAATCATATATTGAATTATGGAACCATAGAAGATGAGTGCCAATACCTCGCGGATATGGGAAACATTTTTGATATGGAAGATATGACCAACCAGTTGATCGATGAAATACATCAGGAGATTCAAGCAACTAGGGAAGCCGTAAAAGGTAAGCCCAAACAAAAAGTCATGGTCATAGAGATGAGCGGCCGCGGTGCTTTTATGAACTATGATGAGGGCTGGCTGGTTGGTGACATGGTCACATCTCTTGGCGGTTATATGCCAGGCAAAGAACGGCGTGTTGGTGTCGAAGAGCTATTGGAGCAAAACCCAGAAGTCATTTTTGTGGTGTATTTCAATGAATCACAAAAAGATACCATTCGACAGTTGCTAAGGCAGCCACAATTCAGTTCATTACAGGCTGTCCTAAAAAACAGAATTTGTCTTTTGCCTTTTGATTGCATGTACACATCTGAAATAAAAACGATTCAGGGAATCAGGCTCATTAAAGAAGGATTGTATCCGGAACTGAAAGAAAGCGGGGAAACGGTATGAAAAACTATTTGAAAGAAATTGGTTTTGTGTTAGTGCTGTTGCTCCTTGCTTTGCTGCTCGTATTCTCCCTGTTTTGGGCACTCAGTATCGGGACAGTGAAGCTGCCGGTTCGTGAAATTTACGAGACGGTGCTCGCGCAGTTTACCAGCGGGGAGCCCATCACGGCACCCGGGCAGGGGCCAGTCCATGATATTGTCTGGCTGCTTCGTCTGCCGCGCGTGATCCTGGCGTCCCTTGTTGGCTGCGGGCTGGCAGTGTGCGGGGTCATCATGCAGGCGATCGTGAAGAATCCATTGGCGGACCCTTATATATTAGGCATTTCTTCCGGCGCATCACTGGGAGCGACGTCGGCGATTCTCTTGGGCATCGGCGTTTCGCTGGGGCCGAATTTTGTGGGGAGCGCGGCATTTATCGGCGCCTTTGCGATTTCGCTGGCGGTGCTTTTCATATCGAATCTGGGCGGGCGCTCGAACTCGATGAAGCTGCTTCTTGCCGGCATGGCGCTTTCTGCGGTGTGCGGGGCATTTTCCAGCTTTATCGTGTACTTTGCGAATAATAAAGACGGCATGCAGACTATCGCGTACTGGATGATGGGGAGTCTTGCGGGAGCCAAGTGGGGAGAGCTTGCGATCATTGCACCGATCATCATGGCTTCGGTTATTTTTTTCTGGACACAGAGCCGCGTGCTGAATCTGATGCTTCTTGGGGATGAATCGGCCATTACCATGGGGACAGACCTTCATGCCTATCGCCAGTGGTATCTTTTGATCTCCTCACTCATTGTCGGCTTTGCGGTATACGCGGCGGGCATGATCGGCTTTGTGGGACTCATCATCCCTCATGTCATTCGTATGTTCACGGGGCCGGATCATAAGCGGCTGATCCCTGTATCGGCGCTGACGGGGGCGATTTTCCTCGTCATCTGCGATGGCTTGTGCCGCATCATCATCCCGCACACCGAGCTTCCTATCGGCATTCTGATTTCTATGATCGGCGCGCCGAGCTTTATCTATCTGATGATCAAGAAAACGTATGGCTTTGGAGGGAATGACTGATGGAAATACTGGCAGAGGCGGTGAAATATTTCATCGGCAAAAAGGAGATCCTAAAGGGCATCGACCTGCACCTTTCGCCGAAAGAATTCCTGGGAATCATCGGACCAAATGGCAGCGGGAAAAGTACTTTTCTGAAGTGCGTCTATCGCGTGCAGAAACCGACCGAGGGGAAGATCCTCTTTGACGGAAAAGCGCTGGATGAGCTGTCGTATCGGCAGTCGGCGCTGATGCTTGCGGTCGTGGCGCAGCACAATTACTACAATTTTGATTTCTCCGTGCTCGATGTCGTCCTCATGGGGCGTTCGCCGCATAAGAAGATGATGGAGCGGGATAACGAAGAGGACTACCGATTGGCGCATGAGGCGCTGGATATCGTGGGGCTTCATGGCTTTGAAGAGAGAAATTTCTCGACGCTCTCCGGCGGCGAGCAGCAGCGCGTCATCCTGGCGCGTGCGCTGACGCAGGGATCAGAGTGCCTCGTACTGGATGAACCGACGAATCATCTCGATATCAAGTACCAGCTCCAGATCATGGATATCGTGAAGAGCCTCGGTCATACCGTGGTTGCGGCTGTGCATGACCTGAATATCGCAGCGATGTATTGTGATAGACTGATCGCGATACAGGGTGGGGAGGTGGTCGGCGTGGGGACGCCGAAGAAGCTCCTGACACCGGATTTCATCAAAAAGCTCTATGATGTGGACTGTGAGATCCACTATGGGGCGGATGAAAGAATGAATATCGTCTATATCCCGCAGCATTGGAAGAAATGATATTGTGTTGCAATATAGCAAAGAGCCATGTTAAATGTATGATGCATTTGAGATGGCTCTTTTGTCTTGTGGGGGTTGCAATAGATGAGTATTTATGAGTCATTCATATCGAACTATTTTGGAATGCTCTGGGCGTATAGCCGCTATAGACTAAACTTTGTCCTTTGGTTGCTTACGGGGCAGTGACATGTTTATTTGAAAGGGGAATGCAGATTTGGCAGAAAAAATTAATTTAGCGGCAATGAAATTGGATTTATGAAATAATATTTCGCTAAAATTGGCTTGACTATATACCTGCTATAGTGAGTATACTACTGTTATATTAAGATGTGATGGACGTAATGAGATAATTAAGAAAGATAACATAGATGGCTTGCTCGAAAGAGCTGTTTCATAGCAGAGGGTTCATGATCGATAAACTGATACGGGCAGTCTTGCTTCTCATCGGACTGCTCTGGTTCGCCGGATGCGGCTTTATCCAGTCGCCGTCAGTACCGCCCCAAATGGTCGGTACTACATCCTTGAATAATTTTGACTTTGATGGGAAACCGATGCAGATACAAGTGCAGGGAGTTCCTGAGCGAGTGATCGTGGACAGAACAGAGATATTGGATGCATTGCTGGCATTGCACGCAGAAAATCATATTTGCGCTGCGTATATTACCAGGGACAAGGCGGAGCAGATCCTTGAGCTGCAAAAGAAAATGCCAAAGGCTGTGTTTTATACATCGGAGATGGATCGGGAGACGGCCTTGATGATGCATCCTGATTTTATCCTTGGGTGGCGTATGTCATTCCGCAAAGGAGCTCTAGGTGATACTGCGTTCTGGCGAGAAAGAAATATCCCCGTTTATATCGAAGAAAATTCCGGACCGGTTCCTGCGGTAGATCCTTTCCCGCCATCAACTGTAGAAACAGAGATGAGCTTCATTCAGAATATGGGACAGCTTTTTCAAAAAGAAGAAGAGGCGAATGGTATAGTAAGGAATATCCAAAGTGCCTTAGATGAAGGAATCGCAAAAGCCAGAGAGGCTCCGGCCAGACGGGTCATTACTATCGAATTCATGAGAGATAAGATCGAAGTATTTGGCGATAAACTGCTGTCGGGGGATATTATTCGAAAGCTTGGCAGTACGAATATCCAGTTCGATACGCCATTTATCAGTCGGGAGGAGCTTCGCATGTGTGGAGCGGATACCTTGTTTATTGTCTATCGTGGGAATGAGCAGGAAGGAGCTAATGCGTTAGCGCAGATTCAGGTTCCTGAATTCAGCGATATTCCTGCGGTGAAAAATGGTCGTGTATTCCTGCTTCCTTATAGAAATGTTTGCGCAAGTCATGTTTATACAGCCCAAACCATCAGGGAAATTTCTAATGGGCTTTATTTTTAGAAGAGGAGAATCATTATGAAAAAGTCTATGAAAATGTTACTTTCAACAGCCATGTGGTTGACAATAATTGGGGGGGGTACAGGCCGCTGACACTTCCGTACTGGAGGAAGTGATCGTCAATGCGGATAAAGACAAGGCCTATGCCGGCGGCTATTTGTCGCAGAATACATCTTTGGGGATGCTTCGTAATAAAGACATGATGGAGCTTCCGGCGGCTACGATGACCATCACCGATCAGTCTATTAAAGATTTTGCCATTTCCGGAAATAATGAAGTGATGGACATTCTTTCTTTAAATTCATCCATTCGTCGCACCACCAGTCCCAATGTGGTGTCCGTGAGAGGCAAGTATACCACAGCATCCCAGATGAGTGTCAATAATATCCCCGGTATGTACAGTAATTTCACGATGGGAACGAACTTTATTGGAAATATTGATGTGCTGGGAGGCCCATCTTTAGTTTATTCCGGAAGTACCACGCAAAATGTCATTGGCGGTACAGTAAACTATCGTTCCAAAGTAGCGGAGAAAGAACCATTAACAACCGCCAATGTGAAGTATACCAGTACAGGAAATCTGCAGGAGTCCGTCGATATGAGCCGTCGCTTTGGAAAAGATGGTGCATGGGGGATCCGCATCAATGCATTGACTGGGGATGGGAATCTGGCTACCCATGGAGAAAAACTCAAGAATAGAAATATCTTCGTTAATTTGGATCATCAAAGTGTTGATAGCTCGACCAACTTACTTATGGGGTATGCCAGAAGTCTGCATAAAGGCGGAAACAGCCTATTTCAGACGGTTGATTCCAAGGAACTGAATCCTTTGAGCAAGATGCCGTTTTTGCCTGCGGCTCCAGATGGAAAGCACAATTTGAATCCAAGCTGGGCATATACAGAGAGCAAGACCTGGCTGATGACATTGAACCACGACCAGAAGCTCAATGACCATTGGACAGCATTCCTGAATGCAGGAATTATGAGGAACGATACGCCGGTCAATATTTCTGGCTCATCTATGACCGGGATTTTGCAGTTCAATCCGGATGGCAGTTTTGGGGGTACATTCAAAAGAGACTTAACCATTGGTGCATCTGGTAGCACAGCCAGATATATTGGGACGGGCCTTCGCTCAGAATATGATTTCGGCTTCATGAAAAATGAATTCCTCTTTGCCGTGGATCGGAACAGCGCGGTCAACAGAACAGCATCCTCTCGCAAATTGGAAACTTACATCGGCAATCTGTATCAGGACAATGACTGGGCAGCACCGGATTTGACAAAAGTCAGCACGCGTCTTGGCAGCAAGTTTACGACTAAGGGCTATACACTGATGGATACCATGAAGTTCATGGATGATAAATTGATTGTAAATGCCGGGTTGCATCATCACAGCTACCAGAGCCGTAGCTATAACGCCAATGGAACGATCAAAGATGAAAAAGACTACGATGGCAACTGCCCGACATATGGCATCGTGTATCGCTTTACGCCATCGCTTTCTGTTTATGCCAATCACACAGAGACATTCCTTGGTGGAACCGTAGTTCCTACAGGTAAGGGATATAAGAATGAGGGCGATTTGTTGGATCCGGCTAAGACAAAGAGTAACGAGTTCGGTATCAAACTGAAAAAGGGTAAACTCACGCATACGTTGGCTATGTATGAAACCAAAGAACCTGGAACTGTGACAACATCGGATAACTATTACAAGTATGACGGGGAAACAAAGTATAAGGGAATCGAATGGACAACTGCTGGCACGATTGGAGATAAACTGGATTTTATTGCATCCATTGGGTTCAACCGTTATATCTGGACAAGATACAGCAATCCCAAATTCAACGGCATGACAGCGGATGGTATTCCGAAATGGAATGGTAATCTGGCATTGGCTTATCACGTAACGGATGATTTGACGGTACTGGGAAGAGCCAGCTACATCGGCAAGAGCCATATTGGACATGGAACCTACACCGTGCCGCAGTATTACCGTTTCGACCTGGGGTTCAAGTATGAGTCTGTCATGGGCCATACCCCGGTGACTTGGTCGGCCATGTACTACAATGTGACCAATAAGAAAGGTTGGTATAGTGCGGATCAGGGAAACCAGATTCTTGCTGCAGATCCGAGAACTTTCGTAGTGTCTGCGGAAATTAAATTCTAATCGCGTATTCTGATTTCAAAGGAAAGCGATAGTTCACACAAAAAGCCAGTATCGATCTGATTAGCCCCTGTCAAGGTAGACATGGTAAATATCTAAAAAAATTATAGCCGTAAGTTCTATGTTGGTGTTTTAGCATCAGCATGGGATTTGCGGCATTTTGTTATGCCGCAAATTTCGCTTTGTATTTCTGAATCCGTTTGTTCTCGGTAATCGGGAACTGTTCCGGGTTCTTCGCGTGCAGAGCTGCCGTACGAACTTCCATTGGCGTCCTTACTCCAAATCGTTTCTGAAAACGTTCGTAATTGTAAAAATGGATGTATTGGTCGATGGCCGAACGCAGCTCGCCGCCGCTACTGAACTTGTTCAGGAAATACATCTCTGCCTTCACAATTCCCCAGAAACCTTCCACTAGGCACAATGCCCAACGCGGGACATGGATTGTTCCATACCCTGCTTCGAGAGCTTGAACTGGAATGCTTTACTGGTATACTGGAATCCTCTGTCACTGTGGAACAGCGGGTGTGCATCCGGATTTTTGCGAATCGCCTGCTCAAATGTGTCAAACACCAGCTTGTTGTCATTGTGTCCGCTTATGACGTAGGCGACAATCGACCGGTTATAGAGATCGAGGATGGCGCTCAAATAGAGCTTTTTGACAACTGATCCTTCGTACCATTTGAATTCTGTCACATCCGCTATCCACTTCTGGTTCGGTCGTTCTACCAGAACATCCCTGTGAAGGATGTTCTCTGATGTGGCTTTTGGTGTGGCCCTTCTGTATTTTGCCTTCTTGCACCGGATCACGGAATGGATATTGAGCTCCTTCATGAGTCAATGAATGCGGTTCCTGCTGTAATGCGTGTGGTTCAGGCGATTAATCCAATCAGTCATGCGCCGATAGCCCAGGATGTGGTGGAATCGTTCATCATACTCTTGAATCAGTTGGGCGATGATCTCGTTTTCTTTTTCCGCTTTTGGGACATCTCGCTTCAGCCATTGATAATAGGATGCTCTCCTAATACCGACCTGACCACACAGCCAGCAAATGCCCCAGCCCTTTTCTGCGTGGCACTGCTGGATTGCTTCATAGGTTATGGCATGGCGCAGCCTTATGAAAGCGGCCTCATCCTGTTCCTCGTATTTCCTTACCCAGTCACGAAGACTCCGCTCGGATATCCAATTCGCTCTGGCGATTTGTCGGTAAGATCCTTTGCCGGAAAGATATTCGCTCACTCCGGCAAGCATCCAATCTGCTGAATGTTTCCTTTTGGCCATTAAAAAAATCCCCCTAAAGCAGTTTGGCTATTTACCTTGTCTGCTTTAGGGGGATCATATCACGGTTGCAGGGCTTCTTTTATTTTTCGTTTGAGAGTGCGTTCAGGCTTTGTCGGTTTCATTGGAAGATAGAGCTCTTTACAATTTCTATAAGAAAAGAACCCTTTCGAAGTCATCGGCAGGGGCCGATGTTTCGGGAAGGAATGACGTGCAGTGTCCTATCAGCACGTGACATAGTTGATGAAAAAAAGTAAAAATATGTACTTGTTTTTGACAGCGATAATATAAGATGAAAAGCACAAAAGGGAGGGAAGTGAATGATTGCTAGAAAGGGCTATATGAGAGAAGCAAGATGGTATGTATCCTCGACTTTGTTCTGGGGCTTGCCGCCGGAGAGGTGGTTTGAGCTGGCAGGGAGCCATGGACTGGCGGGATTGGAAATCTGGGTGCAGCAGCTACAGTCGGAAGGGATCTCGCCGGAGAGGATCGGTCGACTGCGAGAAAAGAGCGGGCTGGCACTGACGGTGCACAGTTTCAGCTGGGATCTGAATTTGATCTCTTTATCAAGGCCTATGCGGCGGATGGCGGTCAAGCTCAGCAAGCGTGCGGTGGATATGGCGGCGCAGATGGGGGCGGATCAGGTCACCGTTCATCCCGGTCGGGAGGGGCTTCTCCTTCCGGGGGTAGATTTCGATGCTATGCAGGCGGAGGCCGCAGCTTCAATCGGTCAGTATGGGAAGAAATTAGGGGTTTCAGTTTCTTTTGAAATCATGGAGAAGATCCCTAAAGAGCGATTCACTTCCGCAGAAGCGGTGCTGCGGATGGAACGATGTGCAAAAAGGGGTGTCTGCTGGGGATACACAGAGGATCTTGCGCATTGCGATACGGAGGAGGAAGTGTTCCGTACGGCGCAGGTTCTTTCGGGAAGGCTGAAGGAATTTCATGTCAGCAATAAGAAGGGTAAAGTGCGGCATGTGGCTGATGTGCGGGGCGGGGATTTTGATCTGCCGTCTATAACGCATCGGCTGACTAAGTATGAACTGCCTATGGTACTGGAGGGCTATGATCCTTCCGGACAGGCAGAGCGGTTCGAGACGACGTGGAAATGGCTTACGGAGGCATGATTCTCCTTATAATAAAACAGTCTGTCTATATAGATGTGAGTGATAAGGGAATGCGATGAGGGTTTCATTCGTATTTCACTGGAAAGGAATATTATGAAAAAGACAATGAAAGTCATGGCTTTTGGAGTTTGTACAGCAGCGGCTGTACTTTTTGCAGGATGCGGCAGCTCTGCGCCAGCTTCTTCTGCAGCAGAAAAGGCGGAAGGGGCTTTGAATCTGTATACGTCGCAGCCGGAAGCGGATGCACAGAAGCTGGTCGAAGCCTTTAATAAGAAGTATCCTGATGTGAAGGTGAAGATTTTCCGCTCTGGTACGGAAGAGGTCATCAGCAAGGTCATGGCGGAGAAGAAAATGGGACAGATGCAGGCGGATGTCCTGCTGGTGGCGGATGCAGCGACCTTTGAGCAATTGAAGAAGCAGTCGATTCTTGCCAATTATGAATCACCGGAAATGAAGTCTATCCCAGAAGAGCTGGTGGATAAGGATCATACCTATGTCGGTACGAAAGCGATCGCCACGGGTATCATGTACAATACGAATCTAGTGCAGGAGGCGCCGAAGTCTTTCATGGACTTGACGAAGCCGGTGTACAAGGATATGGGGATCATGCCTAGCCCGCTGTATTCCGGAGCGGCGGCTTATAATCTGTCTTTGATGACGCGCACGAGCGGTCTTGGCTGGGATTTCTACAAGGGCCTCAAAGAGAATGGAATGAAGGTCGATAAAGGAAATGGCGGTATCCTGAAGGCTGTCGGGGAAGGACAGAAGGGGGTCGGCATCGTCGTAGATTTCATGGCCTTCCGAGCGCAGAAGAAGGGGGCACCTGTCCAGTTTGTATACCCTGCAGAGGGTTCCCCGATCGTGACGGAACCGATCGGCATCGTCAAAGGTGCGAAGAATGAAAAGCTGGCCAAGTTGTTTGAAGACTTCGTCCTGTCGGAAGAGGGACAGACATTCACAGCAGAGATGGGGTATATTCCAGTCCGCAAAGGAGTGAAAGCACCGGAAGGCATGAAATCCATCGAGGAACTGAAAATCATGAGTGGTAACCTCGCGGATCTGGTAAGCAATCGAGAGGCGGATAAGAAAGAGTTCACCAGCCTCTTTCAGAAATGAGGATGAGGATCGCGAGATCAGTCAGTCTGGGGGGTTGGATGCGGTTGCTGCTTGGTGTCATGGCATTGGGACTGTTCGTTTTCCCACTGATCCGTCTGTTGCTGCTGTCGTTGGGGGCAGAGGATAGCTCATGGAGTCTTGAGGGTTATCGCCTGCTGGTATCTGATGAACGGGCGTCCACGGCCATCGTGAATACGATCTATATTTCGATCGCATCAGCGCTCATTTCTTCCTTCTTAGGTACGCTCATGGCGTTCCTGGTGGGGTATACGAATATCCACTATAAAAAAATCATCGAGATGCTGATATTTCTGCCCTTTGTGATCCCTGCCTACGTCATGACGATCTCATGGACGGGACTGACTTCGCCGGGCGGCGCTCTGACGCTCTTTTTGAAAGAGCTGGGGCTGCCGGGGATCGATCTGTATACGATGGGGGGAATCATCGCGATGCTCGGTATCTGCCATATGTCTGTCGTCTATGTGACGGTGATTCATCGGCTTCGGCAGATTTCCATGGAAATCGACTGGGCGGCGCGGGCGTCCGGTTCTTCCCTGTGGCGATCGATCCGGATGATCGATCTGCCGATGGCAGCATCAGCCATAGCCGGCGGCGGTGTACTGGCTTTTCTGGCGGATATAGATAATTTCGCAGTCCCCGCCTTTCTGGGGATTTCTTCCAATATCCCGGTGCTCAGTACGTACATCTACGAGAAAGTCATCAGCTTCGGACCGGGTTCCTTCGAGTATGGAGCGGTTCTGTCTGTGGTCTTGTCTGTCATCGCGCTATCTGGTACCCTGCTGGCGGCACGCCTTGGCAAAGCTGTGGGGGAGGAAGAGAGTCATCACGCTGAGAGTGAGGCGCGTATTATCCTTCAGCGTCCGATCAGGCATGGAGTAGAGTGGATGGTTTTGGTTTTTCTCCTCTCCATCAGTGTCATCCCTTTCTGTTATATGGCTGTCAGCGCTCTTTTGAAGACATTCACCTTCTCGCTCCGGATGGAAGATATGACGTGGGATAATTACCGCTTTGTTCTCACCAATGACGGTGTACGCGAAGCGGCATGGAATAGTCTATGCATGGCCGGCATGGGGACACTGCTGTGTCTGCTACTTGGTACATGGGTGGCGTATCACGTGGTACGCAGAGGAAACCGCATGGCGATCTTCGTGGAACAGATGGCAGGGATGACCTATTCCGTGCCGGGGATCGTATTGGCGCTAGCACTCATTTTCTACTGGAGTCAGCCGCTGCCGGGGCTGCATACGGGGCTGTATGGCTCCTATACCATACTAATCCTTGGCTACGTGACGCGATACATGGTGGTGCAGATTAAGAACAGTGCTGCTGCCATGCAGTCCATGTCTCGCTCGGCTGAAGAGGCAGCGATGGTCGCAGGAAGCAGCGTTTTCCATATGTGGATCAGGATCATCATTCCGCAGTTGGCGTGGCCGGCGTTATCTGGCTCATTTTTCATCTTCCTGTCTGCTTTTACGGAACTCACCATGTCCTCTGTCATGGCATCGACGGATACGAAAACCATCGGACTGACTATTTTCAATCTGCAGCAGGCGGGAGACTATAGCCTGGCGGCTGCCGTATCCTCGGTCATCTTAGTCGTTATGATGATAGGCTCGCTGCTGCGCCTTCTAGGCAAATGACGGGGAAAAGAGAATTTCATAGAAAAAATAAGGAGTGAATCATTGATGTCTCTTTTGATAGATCATATCTCTATGGCCTATGGGGATACACAAGTACTGAAAGATATTTCCGCAGAGATACAGAGAGGAGAATTCCTATCCATCCTAGGCCATTCGGGCTGCGGGAAAACGACTCTGCTCAAGATACTGGCCGGATTCATCCGTCCTGTGGATGGAGAAATTAGAATGGATGGTGTGCTGTACTCAGATCGCTGTCAGGCGCTCACCCCGGATAAGCGGGATATGGGGATGGTATTTCAGTCATTTGCTTTATGGCCGCATATGACCGTCAGGGAGCATATCGCATTTCCTTTGCAGTGCCGGAATAAACATATGTCAAAAGAAAAGCGAGAAGAGCGGATCGAGGACGTCTTTCAAGCGACCGGACTGACCGATCTTGCAGAGCGCTATCCTGATGAACTTTCCGGCGGGCAGCGCCAGCGAGTGTCCCTCGCCAGAGCCATTGCGCCAGGCCCTGCACTCCTTTTGATGGATGAGCCCCTATCCGCACTCGATGCTGATCTGCGTATCTCTATGAGGAAAGAAATCAAACGTATCCATCGCCTGACGGGTGCTACCGTGGTCTTCGTCACGCATGACCAAGGGGAAGCCCTCTCCATGTCCGATCGCATCATGATCTTGCAAAACGGCAGGATCGAGCAGCTCGGGACACCCGAAGATATCTATCTGCAGCCGGCGACAACTTTTGTTGCATCCTTCATCGGGCGATGCAATTTTGTCCATGGAAAGTGGGAGGGAGAGACCTTCCACGCAGCCGAAGGACAATTCGTTTGCGGCGGCAAGAATGTAGCCGATGTCTTCCGCAAGGCCGATGTCTGCCCCGTACGCCCCGAGCAGCTCTCTATGAATCGTGTAGGATGCGGCATCCATGGTATCGTACGAGAAAAACAGTATAATGGGCGAGAAATCCATTATGCCGTATCAAGCGGCAATGACTTGTTTACCGTATATACCAGCGCCGGAGAGCGCTTTGCCATCGGAGAGGAGGTGTACCTGCAATGCCGATAAAACCAGTCTTTGATTTACATACTCATACTATGGCCAGCGGACACGCCTACTCGACACTGCTGGAAAATCTGACAGAGGCGAAGCACAAGGGGCTTCTTGCAATGGGCACATCCGACCACAGCCCGGGCATGATACACACCACACACAAGGCCTTTTTTGAAAACTACAAAATACTGCCGCGCACATTCGAAGGTGTGCGCCTCTTGCGTGGCATGGAGGCCAATATCATCGACTATGAGGGAACCGTAGACGGCGGGCTCGTCATGAAAGACCTAGACTACGTGATCGCCAGCCTTCACACCCCCTGCATCAAAAGCGGCAGCGTGGAAGACAATACGCGCGCCATCATTGGTGCCATGAAAAATCCGTGGGTCAAGATCATCGGCCATCCTGACGACGCCCGCTATTCCATAGACATCGAGAAAGTGGTACAGGCCGCGGTCCACTACGGGGTGGCACTGGAACTTAATAACAGCTCCCTGCGTCCGAACTGCACGAGAAAAAATGGCATCGTCCTCGAACGTCTGCTGGCCGGGACCATCATGAAGTATCGCGCGAAAGCCGTCATGGGTAGCGATGCACACGTCTGGTGCGATATAGGAAATTTCACGGAATGCATTGCCATGCTGGAAGACATGCATTTCCCGGAAGAGCTGCTGCTGAATCAGTCGGTCGACGGACTGGACGTACTGCTTGAGAAGCGACATATAGAAGACACTGTATCTCTCTTCTGAGGGATATCATTTCCGGCATCACCGTATGAGTACCATGAGGTGGTGCTTTTTGCTATGTGATAGGTCGCAGGTATAGAGAAGACCGCATGAAGAGAACGTTCCAGAAAAAGAACGGGAGCCGGGGACAGCTGTGGCATGATTCTTGGGGTGTCGGTTGTCTTTTTCTTAAAATTCATTTTCTTTGCTGTTGGAATAAAATGAATGACAGCTTGACATGGTGGCGATGGAGGAGTATATATTAAAATAAGAAATAGACAGCATGCGTTATTTTCCTCGGGGAAAATATAACACATACTGCTATATGACTGGTTATTCTATAAGGAGGACTCCATGATGAAAAGGAAACAATCTGTATTGATGATGGCAGTCATGACTGCATTGTTAACCTCGAATTTCGGGGGGGGTGTTTGCTTCTGACTTGTCGGAATTGCCCAAAGAAAACTTTGTAGTCACTGGCAGTGGTCAGGGCACCTATGGGACATATGATGGAAAAATAGGAACCTTTACTTGGACCAAGGATAACCAGACGGCCCAAGGGGATAAGCAGGGCGATATTATTTCGGTATCAAAAGGCGCATCCTTGAAAATTCAAAACCTGGACTCTTTAAATTTCAAGGAAGAGCTGGATTCCACTACAAAAAAGCAGTCTGTAGATGCTGCGCTTAAAGCTTTTGAAGGCGCTTCTGTAACCATGAACATCAAAAATTTGAATTTTGGTAGCAAAGACGATGTACTGAAAGCCGATCAGGGGCTTCATGCCTATGGCGGGACTATAAAGGTCACGGCGGATAATATCTATGGAAATGTACGGGGATCCGCTTTTCTCATGAACCAGAGTGTGGAAAGTGGTGGTACTGTCTATCAGGGGATACTGACTGTTCATGCGAATCAGAATATCGATCTGACCAGCAATTATCGTGGGCTTGTCGGCGCCCAGTCATATCAGAAGACGCCGGGAGACAATGGTACAGCGGTATCAAAGATCACCGCAGACGGAACCATTGCTCTCCACGTGACTGGATCTGAACCAGGGCAGGCTGTTGTCAATGTATTAGCAAGCAGTTGGGGAGGACCAGACCCATTGGTGGGTGGTGGTGATGTGGACCTTACGATCGCTGGGAAGAAAGGCGTCACACTGATGAGCGATCACGGGTTCGGAGTTTCCAGTATCTTGACGATTGGCGACCATGATGCCAATCAGGCAAAGATTGCTATCACGTCAAAGGAGGGAGATGTATCCATCCTCTCCTATGGCAATGCCATTCAAGCTACCGTGAAAAATAATCATAATACCCAGGCGGCATCTGGTATCGATGTGTCCGGAGCCAATGTCAATGTGGTGAGCCGGAATGGAACCGCGGTTCTATTGGCTCGCAATGCTACAGTGAATGTAGGCACGAATAAGAATCAAGGCGTGGTTCATATCTCAGGAAAAGAGCTGGCTGCTGATGTGGGGCATGGCTCTCAGCTGACCATAGGGAATGGTACGAATGATACTACCATTCAGCTTAGCGGTCGAATCAACGTAGCAGATGGCGGCACGGTCACGGTGGCAGATAAGACAACCACGGTCATCGATGCTGATTCTCTAGGGACGAAGGCTCTGGTTTCCGTCGGAGGTACCGGGACATTTACCGCAGAAGGAAATGCCAAGCTGGTCGTCAAAGGGGCTGATACGGGGGCTGCTTTATATCAAAAGGAAGGCACAAGCACGATCGATTTTTGGCAGGCAAAAAATACCAGCTTTGACAATCCATTCCAGTATTTGGATGATGCGGGGAGAGTCAAGGCCGGTATCACCGAGGCCAATCAGCAGGGCATCGCAGGCTATATCGCACCAGCTGTCGCCATTGCCGCGACAGGCAAGAATGATAAAAAAATGGCTGCTTTCCTTAGAAATGGGAAAACCTCCTATAATGATGCCATTGGCATCGGACAGGCAGGTGGCATCGAGCACAGCACCTATGCCGTGACGGGCCTTTTCACGGATGCTCTCACGGACCGTGAAAATACACCGGAAAAAGATCTGTGGGCCAAAGGTTTCCATAGCAAAGAAAACATCGACGGTCTTGGATTTGATGGCGGCGACCTCTCTCTGGATACCCAGTACAATGGCACTGTAGTCGGCATGGATCTCTATCGGAAAGCCAATACCACTGCAGGCGTAGCCATCGCCTATGCGGATGGGAATAGCAGCAGCTCTGATGGGGTCGCTTATACCAAGAATGATGCGACCTATCTGGGAGCATCTTTATACGGTCTGAAAGACCTCGGGGGCTATCGTCTGGCAGCGGATCTCTCCTATGTGGGCGGCAGCCATGACATCACCCAGTACAATGCAGATAAAGTCATCACCGCAAAACCGGATACTGAAGCATGGACTCTTGGCGTGAAAGCCATGAAGGACTATGATCTGGGAGAGGGCATCCTGACGCCCTATGCAGGCCTTCGCTATCTTCGTCTCACCACAGACAGCTACACCTCCAGTGCGGGTCTTTCCTATGACAAAGAGAACCAGAACCTCTTCCTCCTGCCGATTGGTGTAAATTATTCCCTCCATCTGAACCTCGGCAGCTGGGATGTCAAACCGTATGCAGGCCTTAGCTACATTTGGACCATGGGCGATAGAAATGCCGATCAGACCGTATCCTTCGGCACGACATCAGATGTCTTCTCCTATGACGTGGCTGATGCAGGCAGCTTCCTTGGCAAAGTGGGAGTCACGGCCTCTAAAGGAGCCTGCACATTCGGCGTAGGCTATGCCTACCAGACCGGCAGCAGCGTAGACAGCTCTACTTGGACGCTGCAGGCCTCTTACGCTTTCTGATTTTATAACGCCCTGCAGTAAAACACCCTCTGATGAGTCTCTTATCTCACTAGAGGGTGTTTTTTATTTGCGGAAGTATGAGATAGGAAATATGTCTTTTGCTTATACCTTGGTGGTTCTTTTGAGGAAGACGCAAATTTATCGCGCGGATCACAAATTCCTTTCTTTTAATCAGCGTCTCTTTAATTCGCCTTTTGGCGTAACATACTCCCGTGCAGGACAAAAACATGATATAATAATTGTCGATAAATGACAGCAGCTATGGCTGCCCGGTGAAGCAGGGGTGTATGTATGCATTTTCAGGATGAATTGACCATCGATATGACGCATTTTTCCGGCGAGGGCTGGGGGATCACGGAGGAGGAGATCGATGCCTGCAAGGAGCGCATCCGTGAGGCGGCGCTTTCTGTGGAGCGGCTTCGGAAGAGCGGGAAGGGGCCGGATGGCAGTCTCGTGCTTTTCCCGCATCTGCCGTATCTCCTGGAGGAAGAGATCCTGATCTCTAAAGAGGAGAGGGAGAGGCTGCTTGCGCTCTCGAAGCTGGCGAAGGAGCAGGATATCGTGGTGTCGATCGGTATCGGGGGCTCGTATCTTGGAAATCAGGTGCTTTTTGATCTTTTCTGCGGACAGTACTGGAATCTGATGACGAAGGAGGAGCGCCACGGGTATCCGCAGCTGTACTTTGCGGGGCAAAATCTGGATCCGGTGAGTCTTCTCTCACTGGTGGAGCGTATCCGGCGGAGCTCGCAGACAGCGTGGTGGAAGCACAAGGTGCTGCTGGTCGTGAATTCGAAGTCCGGGACGACTTTGGAGCCGGTCATGGCAGAGCGGGCGCTGCGTGAGATGCTGGGGAAGTTCTGCGAGGTGAGCGTCATCGCGGTGACGGACAAGGAGAAGGGGGCGCTGCGTCCTCTGGCGGAGAAGAATGGCTGGCCGTGCTTTACGGTGCCGGAGGGCATCGGCGGACGTTTCAGCGTGTTCTCTCAGGTGGGGCTGGTCTTTGCGATGCTTTCGGGGATCGATATCCGGGATTTCCTTGCAGGGGCGAGGATGACGGAAGAGGCTTGCCGCAGTCTTTCGCTTTCGGAGAATCCGGCGCTGCAGCTGGCGGTCCGTAAGTATCTGGCGCGGGAAAATCATGGTGTCGATGCGGAGATCATCATGCCGTATGGGGACAGTCTCCGCTCGCTCGGCTGGTGGTATGCACAGCTTCTGGGTGAGTCTTTGGGCAAGGCGCTCACGGTCTCCGGGGAAGAGATCCACTATGGCCGTATCCCTGTCGCGGCGGTGGGGACGACGGATATGCATTCGTTGACGCAGGAGCATCAGGAGGGGAAACGGAATAAGCTCGTGCAGTTCATCACGGTCAGGGAATCGCGGAAAGACGCGGATATCCTCTGTGATGAGGGGGAAGAGTGCGGCCCGGTCCCGCTTTCCTACATGATGCGTGCGGCGCAGCGCTCGGATGAGGAGGCGCTGGCCCATGATGGCCGCATGAGCTGTGATCTCATCATGAGAAGGTGTACACCTTTCCATGTGGGGGCGCTCATGTATTTTCTCTTCCTCACGATCGCCTACGAGGGGGCGCTTGCGGGCGTCAATGCCTATGACCAGCCGGGGGTGGAGAGTTATAAGAAGATCCTCCATGCGGATCTGAAAGAGTATATCGTGAAGCATAAATAGGGACCGGGGATCCGGTACCGGCAAGCAAAAGACCGCAGCGGCGATGCCGCTGCGGTCTTTGCGCACTAAGGAAAGGCGGATTCATTGCAGAGTATAATCGGAAAGGGGACATTGGCAGCAGGCGGCTTTCTCGTAACGTCATTTCGAGCGAAGTCGAGAAATCTTCCCTGCCCTGCGGTTATCTATGTCAGTGTGAAAATGAAAACCGACGTCTTTGTGTTTCGTTTCCCTGCTGTATCACGTCGGCCGTTATGGGTCTTCCAGAAAGATCCCTCGGCTGCGCTCGGGATGACGAAACGGGGAGCGGATGGTTTCTCACTCGTTTTCAGATCGCTGCTATCCATCCGCTTCCTTCGGTGTGTCCCTCTTCAACGAGTTCGCAGCGGGGAGGAATGCCCGAAGGACTGCGGAGAGCGTTCTTCTCATATCGTCGCAGAGTATAATCGGAAAAGGGGGACATTGGCAGCAGGCGGCTTTCTCGTAACGTCATTTCGAGCGAAGTCGAGAAATCTTTCTTGCCCTGCGGTTATCCATGTCAGTGTGAAAATGAAAATCGACGTCTTTGTGTTTCGTTTCCCTGCTGTATCACGTCGGCCGTTTATGGGTCTGCCAGAAAGATCCCTCGGTTGCGCTCGGGATGACGAAACGGGGAGCGGATGGTTTCTCACTCGTTTTCAGATCGCTGCCATCCATCCGCTTCCTTCGGTGTGTCCCTCTTCAAAGATTTCTCGCTCGCGCTCGAAATGATAATACGGGAGTATCACCCCTAATCCCTAATCCCTAGTCACTAGTCACCAGCTACTTCTTCAAGTATGGCACGACGGCGCTGCCGTGGGGGATGATATTGATGGCGTAGTCTGTCTTGCCTTCGCCTTCGAGCTGCTTTTGGGCGAGCTGCCAGGCTTCTTCGACGGTGGCGACGGGGATCTGGTGGGTCTTTTCGCGGAGGATGTCGAAGTTTTCCGGACGGGTGACGATGTAGACGGTGTGAGTGAGGGCGGTGTTCAGATTTTCAAAGGCGACGAAGAAGGGGATGGTGAAGCAGTCGCGCAGGCCTTTTTCCATATCGACCAGGTTCTTGTACTTGAAGCTGCCGAGGTAGGCGGCGGGTTCCATGATGTCTTCGGCTTCGATCATGGTGATGATGATGCCGCCTTTCTTGGTGGCGATCTCAGCCGTGGAGTAGCACTTGGTTCCCTGATACAGGTTCGTGTCCTTCGGATAGCCGCCGGCGGAGACGATGGTGACGTCGGCCTGTTGCTTCATCGGGACTTTCTGGAGGCGGTAGGTCTCCTTCGTGCCTTCGAGCCATGCTTCGTAGGGGTCGCCGCCGACCATGGAGGAGATGCGGCCTTCTTCATTGATGATGGAGTGGACGAGGAAGCAGGGGTGTACCATGTCGCAGGCTTCCTGCATGTCGCTGGATACGGGATTTCCTTCGATCTTTAAGAGCTTGGCGTCAGGATTGAGGCCGCTGCCGAGGGTGGCTCCGAGGGCGTGGCAGTGGTTCTGTTGAACGGTGTCGAAGCCAGCAACGCCCGGGAGGATGAGCTTGCGGCCGCCGCCGAAGCCGGCCATGTCGTGGGTGGAGACGGCATTGATGAGGATGACCTTGTCCGCATCTACGACGCGCTTGTCGATCCAGACTTCGGTGCCGAGGGTGGTCTTTCCGAGGTAGGTCTGCTGGGATTTGTCGGTGGAGATATGCTGGTACATGGTGATGCGGCGGGCGACTTCTTTGCCGACGCAGGTGATGTTCTCTTCGTCGGTGTGGGGGCGGTGGGTGCCTTGCGCGAAGACGATATAGATGTCCTTGTCGGGGACGCCGGCGAGGTTCAGTTCGTCTACGACGTAGATCAGAAATTCGGAGGCGCGGTTCCAGGCGCGGGTGATGTCGGCGACGACGAGGCAGACTTTGTCGCCGCTCTTTACGACCTCCTTCAGCGGGGCGCTGCCGATCGGGCTTCGCATGGAGGCAAGGGTCGCTTCTTTGACGTCGCAGGCGGGTGTCGGGACGCCTTCCAAGATGTCAGAAATATGGTCTTCCGGCAGCATGACGGACTGCACGCCGCGGCCGAATGCGAGTTTGAATTCTTTCATGGATGAGATCCTCCTTGGTGGTATGGAAATGGGTATGTCGTCTCATTATAGCATGAATGGGGGATGGAGAATAAGGAATAAGGAATGAGAAATGAGAAATGAGAAATGAGAAATGGTGGTGGCGGCTTCGCCGCGATCGATGGCTCAGGTCGCAGCTGTTCTGGCATTCGTTATCTCACATACGACGTTTCTCGCCACTCAGGATGACGAAACGGGGCGATGCCCGAAGGATGACAGAGAATGTTCTTCTCGTATCGTTAGCCTTCCCCTGGAGGGGAAGGTGCCCCGGAGGGGCGGATAGGGTACAGGCGGGATGAAAGACAGATGGGATAAAATCCCCTAATCCCTAGCTACCAGTTACTAGTCACAAATCACCAGTCCCTTATGGCTCTCATCTCACGCCGGGGAAGCTGTCGACGAACTGGATGCGGATATCGGGGAAGTTGTCGACGTACTCGATGGTGAATAGTCCGATGCTATCGATATTCCAACACTTTCATGCAATACCGCTACGTAGCCCCCTCACCCCATCGGGGAGCTCCCCCGATGGGGAGCCAAGAACGTTCTGCTGCTTAACTTAATAGCATTACCCGCAAGGGGGGAAGGCGCCTCGAAGGGGCGGATAGGGTATTGGCGGCAGGCAAGAGAGAGGATAAAGTCTCCTGATCACCGGTCCCAAGCCCATAGCTATCCCCATCGTATGCCTGAAAGGTGCGGTCTGTCAATGGCGGTTATGTCATCTTTCTTTTTTTACATTTTCTCTTTCCAAACGATTTCCTTCCATGATATAATACGAATTACACACTTCATAGGAAGGTCCGAGGTCGGGCGAAGCAGCTAGCGCTGTTTTCGCTCGGCTTTTTTTGTAGGAGAGAAGGAATGGGCATGAAAAAATGGAGAGATCTGCCAGAGGCGCAGGGGCTGTATGACCCCAGAAATGAACATGATGCTTGCGGGATCGGCTTTGTGGCGAATATCCGCGGCGAGCGCTCGTATGGTATTGTTGATGATGCTTTGAAGATCCTGGAGAATCTGAAGCACAGAGGCGGCGAGGGCGCAGACCATAAGAGCGGGGATGGTGCGGGGATCCTGACGCAGATCCCGCATGATTTTTTTCATCGCGAGTGCGAGGTGCTGGGCTTTTCGCTTCCGCCGGAGGGAGAGTACGGTGTCGGCATGATCTTTGCGCACCGCTATGAGGATTTCCGCAAGGAGCAGATGAGGGTCTTCGAGGAGATCGTGAAGGAGGAAGGACAGACGGTCCTTGGCTGGCGTGAGGTGCCGATCGATGAGAGCATCATCGGTGAGGCGGCGCGCTCGATCCGTCCGCGTTTTCTGCAGGTATTCATCGGCAGGAATCCATCGCTCCGGGATCAGATGGATTTCGAGCGCAAGCTCTACATCATCCGGCGTCTCGCGGAGAAGAAGATCATTCCGCTCTCGGAAGGCATGGGGACGGATTTCTATATCGCCAGCCTGTCCTCGCGCACGATCGTGTACAAGGGGATGCTGACGAGTGAGCAGCTGCGCCATTTCTATCTGGATCTGTCGGATCTGGACTATAAGACGGCGATGGCGATGGTGCATTCGCGTTTTTCGACGAATACATTCCCGAGCTGGGCGCGCGCTCATCCGAACCGCTACATCGTCCACAATGGGGAGATCAATACGATCAAGGGGAATATCAACTGGCTGAATGCGCGTGAGAGCAAGTCGCGTCCGTCGAACGATCCGGAGCTGGTGAAGGCTTTCCCTGTCGTCGATGACACGGGGAGCGACTCGGCGATGTTTGATAACTGCCTGGAGTACATCCACATGGCGGGGCATTCGCTGGCTCATGCGATGATGGTCATGATGCCGGAGCCGTGGGAGAAGGATCCGGCGATGGATGAGGAGAAGAAGGCATTCTACCGGTATCACAATTTCATGATGGAGCCATGGGACGGCCCGGCGGCGATGTGCTTCTGCGATGGCGTCGCCATCGGCGGGATGCTGGATCGCAATGGTCTGCGTCCGGCGCGCTACTATGTCATGAAGGATGACCGTGTCATCCTGTCTTCGGAAGTGGGGGCGGTGCCGGTCGATCAGGAGAATGTGCTCTACAAAGGACGCCTCGAACCGGGCAAGCTCTTCCTCATCGATACGGCGCAGCAGCGCATCATCAGTGATGAGGAGATCAAGCACACGATGGCGAAGGCGCATCCCTATGCGAAGTGGTGCGAGGAGCATCTGCTCGATCTGAAGGATCTGGCGAAGGAGGAGAAGGAGCCGGAAGTGCCGGAGGATCTCCTTCTCGAGCAGAAGAATTTCGGCTATACGGTCGAGGATCTGCGCGATATCCTGACGCCGATGGCGGAGAACGGCAAGGAGCCGATCGGCGCCATGGGGATGGACTCGCCGCTCGCTGTCCTGTCGGAAGCGCCGCAGCTGCTCTACGACTATTTCCAGCAGAATTTCGCACAGGTCACGAATCCGCCGATCGACGGTGTCCGTGAAAGGATCGTGACCTCGTCTTCGGTCGTGATCGGCAATATGGCCAATATCATGGATCCGGATGAGCAGGGGACGGCGGCGCTCTTCATCGACCGTCCGCTCATCACGAATGAGGAAATGGAGGTCATCAAGCATCTCAAAAGCAGCCAGCTGAAGCCGGTCGTGCTTTCGCTGCTCTATCCGGCAGCCGGCGGCGGCCGCGCGATGGAGAAGGCGCTCCATGACCTTTTCGCAGCCGCGCTTGCTGCGGTCAGGGACGGGAAGAATATCCTGATCCTTTCTGACCGCGGTGTCGATAAGGATCACATGGCGATCCCGGCGCTTCTCGCTTCGGCGGGGCTGCACAATGATCTCATCCGTGAGAAGGTGCGTCCGGATGTCGGTATCATTCTGGAGTCGGGCGAGCCGCGTGAGATCCATCATTTCGCCGCGCTGATCGGTTTCGGCGTGACGGCGATCAATCCGTATCTGGCACTGGAGACGGTGAAGGATCTCGCGGACAAGAACCGCCTGCACGGCAAGAGCGCGAAGGAAGCGCTCGCAAACTACCTCACGGCAGCGGTGAACGGCATCCTGGGCGTCATGAGCAAGATGGGGATCTCCACCGTCAAGAGCTACCACGGCGCGCAGATCTTCGAAGCTGTCGGCATCGGCAAGGAGGTGGCGGAGAAATATTTCGGCGGCATCACCTCTCCGATCGGAGGCATCGGCCTGAAGGAGATTGCCAAGGAAGCCGAGATGCGCCACGGGGCGGCGTACGAGGGGACCAAGGGACTCTCCTCCGGCGATGTCTATATGTATCACCGGAATGGCGACGAACCGCACATCCTGACTCCGGAGGCCATCCGCCTTCTGCAGCGGGCATGCCGCACGGGAAGCTATGAGGTCTACAAGGAATTTGCGAAGGTGGTCAATGAGCCGCTCATCCGTCTTCGTGACCTTCTGGAATTCAATTACCCTGCCGGATGCAGTATCCCGATCGAAGAGGTCGAGAGCGTGGACTCCATCGTGCATCATTTCCGTACCGGCGCGATGAGCTATGGCGCACTCAGCAAGGAAGCCCATGAGTGCATCGCGAAAGCCATGAATGCCCTCGGCAGCCGCAGCAACACCGGTGAAGGCGGCGAGGACACCGAGCGTTTCGCGCTGCTCCCTGACGGTTCTTCGGTCAATGACGAGATCAAGCAGGTATCGACAGCACGATTCGGCGTCACAGGGAATTACCTCGTCCACGGCAAAGAGATCCAGATCAAGTGCGCGCAGGGAGCCAAGCCCGGCGAAGGCGGACATCTTCCGGGCAGCAAGGTCGATCCGGCTATCGGCAAGACACGCCACTCCACCCCGGGCGTAGCCCTGATCTCGCCGCCGCCGCACCATGATGTCTACTCCATCGAAGACCTGGCAGAGCTTGTCTTCGACTTGAAGAATGCCAATCACAAGGCGGAGATCAATGTCAAGCTCACCGCCGGTGCCGGTGTCGGTACCATTGCGGCCGGTGTCGTCAAGGCAAAAGCCGACGGTGTCACCATCAGCGGCTGCGATGGCGGCACGGGGGCATCGCCTAGGACCAGCATGCGCCATGCGGGACTTCCATGGGAGCTTGGACTTTCCGAAGCGCAGCAGGTCCTCCTCCTGAATCAGCTCCGCGACCGCGTGAAGCTCGAAACGGACGGCAAGCTCCTGACCGGCCGGGATGCAGCCATCGCCTGCCTCTTGGGCGCAGAGCTCTTCAGCTTCTGCACCGGGCCGCTCATCGCGATCGGCTGCCAGATGTTCCGTGTCTGCAACAAAAATACCTGCCCCTTCGGTATCTGTACGCAGGATGAGAAGCTCAGGAAACGCTTCGCCGGCAAGCCTGAGTACGTGATGAACTACATGCGCTTTGTCGCAGAAGACCTGCGTGAGATCATGGCACACCTCGGCTTCCACAAGCTCGAAGACATGGTGGGCCGAAGCGACCGCCTGAAGCAGAAAAGCTTCACCGGGAACAAAAAGGCAGATACCCTCTCTCTCGATGCCCTGCTCTTCCGTCCGTATACAGACATCACCGTCGGTCACCATTTCATGAAGGCACAGGATCATGAGATCGAAAAGACCCTCGATATGGCCAAGCTCGTCCGCATGTGCAAGCCGGCTCTCGACGATCAGAAGCGCGTCATCGCAAAGCTCTTCATCAAGAACACCGACCGCGTCACTGGCACCATCCTTGGCAGCGAGATCTCCCGCCGCTATGGCGATGAAGGACTGCCCGAAGACACCATATCCCTCTCCTTCGTCGGCTCTGCGGGACAGAGCTTCGGCGCCTTCATCCCGAAGGGCCTGACGCTCACCCTGGAAGGCGATGCGAATGACTACGTCGGCAAGGGCCTTTCCGGCGGCAAGATCATCATTTATCCGCCGAGAGAAGCCACCTTCCGTGCGGAAGACAATGTCATCATCGGAAACGTCGCCTTCTTCGGCGCGACAAGCGGGGAAGCCTTCGTCTCCGGCAAAGCCGGGGAACGCTTCTGTGTCAGAAACAGCGGTGCGACCGTCGTCGTCGAAGGCATCGGCAACCACGGCTGCGAATACATGACCGGCGGCAAGGTCATCATCCTCGGCGAGACGGGCAAAAACTTCGCAGCAGGTATGTCCGGCGGCGTCGCTTATGTGCTCGACCTCGATGAACGCCTGTGCAATCAAGAGCTGATCCATTTGGAACCGCTCACGGACAAAGAGGAGATCGCAAGCGTCAAGAAGCTGATCGACGCTCACTACCTCTCGACCAGAAGCCGCAAGGCGGAATCCATCCTTGCACGCTGGGATGTCTACTACTCCCGCTTCACCAAGGTCATCCCAAAGGAATACGAGGCCATGGAAGAAGCGATCAGGACAGGCATGGCCGAGGGCCTCACACGCGAAGAAGCCATCAGAAAAGCGTATGATAAGAAGTTTGGGAAATAGTGACTAGTGACTGGTGACTAGTAGCTAGGGACTAGTAGCTAGGGATTAGTGGCTGGGGATTAGGCGCCTCGAGTGAGTGGGGGACAGCAGACTCCTGTGTCGTCATTTCGAGTGCGAGCGAGACATCTTTGTTATTCGCGGTGAAACGGATGGTGTCAGAAACCATAAACGGGAAACCTGTTATCCACCTGTCTTCGGGCAGCGCCCTTTATAAAAATCGACGCGAAGTGTCGCTCCGCCTAAGCCTTCCCCATCGGGGTAATGCTATTAAGTTAAGGAAATCGTTAGCTACGTAATGTCTTGCTTCCCCCTTCGGGGGAAGTGCCGAAGGCAATAGGGGCATGCCAGCGGTATAGCGTGCTATGTTGAATAGTCCGATGCTATCGATATTCCAACACTTTCATGCAATACCGCTACGTAGCCCCCTCAGCCCTTCGGGCAGCTCCCCCGATGGGGAGCCAAGAACGTTCTGCCGCTTAACTTAATAGCATTACCCATCGGGGAAGGGGGACCGCGTCAGCGGCGCTCGGGTACTCTCATAAACGACGTACTTGAAACACTCCTTCCCGCTCTCTTTCATACCGCTGGTGCCCTATCCGCCCCTTCGGGGCACCTTCCCCTCGAGGGGAAGGCTGACGATACGGAGATCCAATTTTTCCGTGATCCCCATTGCACCTCGTTCTCTCATGATCAAAAAGGCGATGCCCATTAACGGGCATCGCCTTTTTGATTGCCAAGCATACCCCGGCTGTATTATACTTGAGGATGGATACATAGCGATGATACCAAAAGAGAAATGGTGACGGCAGCTTCGCCGTCCATAGAAGAAGGGCGATACACCTTTCATCGTTCGCCCATCTGAGTTACGGAAGAAAGGAGGGATACCATGGGATTATCGATCAAAGACATCCTGCTCTTGGACTACTTCGATGGCAAGCCGGCGCACCACAAGGTGCCACCTTATAAAGAGAGCATCTACGGGCGTGATGCCAATGACCGCATCGGAGAGCTCTTTGATGACGGCTGGATCCGCATGAGCCGTCCGCAGGAGACGCTCACCATGCTGCCGGACAAAGCGCTCTCCGATTTCCTCAAACGATACGATCTCTCCGGGGAAGGCACACACGCCGAGCTCGTGGGCCGTGTCATCGCCAAAGTGCCGGAGAAGGACTATGCTCATGGCGTCCCGAAGATCTACGTCCTTACCAAGGAAGGGCAGGCGGAGGTCGGACACCACATGGCCTACGTACTGAACGTCCGTGAGAACTACGGTCTGACCGAGGGCGAGATCGGTGAGTCGCAGACCGCTCTCTCCGCCCGCGGCGAGTCCTACACCGCCCGCGGCATCCTTTACCGCGCTTTTCAGCAGAAGATCTCCCTCTACACCATGGCAGGGGAATGGTCGAAGCTGCGCAACATGTACTATACCGTGGCGAATTTCTACATCCGCATCAAGCACAATGACTACGCACTGCCCTACCTGTACCTCGTCTTCTTCATGGATATGTCCGGTATGGGCAATAAGAACAACCTCGTGCCCTACGAGAACCTTTTCCCGACGCAGAAGGGCATGATCCTGCTCATGGATGAGATCAGGAAAGGGCTGCACATGACGATGGACGATGTGAAAGGTTCCTTCCTTTCCTCCATCGCCCGCATGGCGCCATCGCTGCCCTTCTCCTACTTCTCCCCGCAGGTCATGGCCTCCATGCTGCTCGAACGTCTCCGCGGCATTGATTTCAACGGCACGAAGTACATCTGCGACAGAAATGTCCCGGATCCTTCCTCGGGGGCGTACCACTATGTCCCCTACGGCCGAAGCGAAGCCCGCCCCGCCGCCCGCACCCGTCATATCGTGAAGCCGAAGATCATGGCGCCTCCGGTCCTGCGGATGCCCACCTTCACCGCGCCCGCCCCCTTTTGCCCGAGCGAGGCCGGAAAGCCCAAGGAAGCTCCCGCGCAGGAGATCGAGAAACCGGCTCCGCCCAAAGAAGAAAAAAAGGAGAAAGGGATTCTCGCAAAGATCAAAAAGCTGTTTTGACTGGTGGCTGGTGACTAGTGACTGGGGACTAGGAGACGTTAGGCTCTCCCGTATCATCATTTCGAGCGAAGCCCTCGAATCTTTTTCGTTCGCGGTCAGGCGGACCATGTTTGTAAACGCCAAACGGGAAACCTGTTATCCACAAAACCTTCGGGCATCGCCCCATATATACTCGCGGCGCTTCATTTTTTATGCGCCGCACCACCATTCCTCATTCCTCATTTGAGTAGAGCTTTCAGCCGCAATCAAGGGGCGGCACGCCCCACGGGCTAATCCGGAATCCAAACAAAAAGCACTCCTTTCGGAGTGCTTTGCTTGGTGCGCTTGGGGGGATTCGAACCCCCGACACACGGTTTAGGAAACCGCCGCTCTATCCAGCTGAGCTACAAACGCATGAATCTTTCCTATTATAGCATGGGAGAGAACATGTGAGAAGGGAGAAGTTGGAGGGGTGGCTGGGGATTAGGGACTGGTATCTAGGGATGAGTGGCAGGGACTTTATCCCATCTCTCTTTCATATCGCCCCTGCCCTATCCGCCCCTTCGGGGCGCCTTCCTCTCGAGGGGAAGGCGATACGGGAAAACCATCACCAGAACCCTCAGCCCCATTAAACCTTTTCCTTGGGCCATCCATGGGCGCATCTGGAGCCCTGTTTTTACAGAAAGCGTGAACTCTATGAATATCAGACATCTTACCATTGGCAGCGGTCGGCCGAAGATCTGCGTTCCGCTGGTCTCTTCCACACTGGAGGATCTGGAACAGGAATGTGCATCACTATCATCCTGTCCTTTGGATATGCTCGAGTGGCGTGTGGACTACCTCCTGAATCAGGAGGATTTCCATGCGACAAAAGATCTGGAAACTGCCTATGCGGTCATCCGCAGGCATTTCAAGGATGTGCCTCTTTTGACGACGGTGCGCACGAAGAGCCAGGGCGGGGCGCACAAGACCCCGGGCGGTGAGTACGTGTCGCTGCTCTCTCTCATCATCCGTTCGCACTGGGCGGATGTGCTCGATGTGGAGTATGGGCATGAGGTGCTCGATACGAAGGTTTTGATCAAGCAGGCGCATGAGCAGGGGATCCCTGTCTTGATGAGCTATCACAAGTTCCAGCGGGCGATGAGCGAGACAGAGCTGATCGATACGTATGAAAATATGGCGTCCTTCAAGGCGGATATTTTGAAGATCGCGGTCATGCCACGAGTGCCTCGTGATACCGCGTCACTCCTCTCGGCGGCAGCCCGCATCCGGGAGAATCTTCCGGACACGCCGGTCATCGCGATCGGTATGGGGCAGGAGGGTCAGCTCACCCGCATCGCGGGCAGCGATCTGGGCGCTCCCCTCACGTTCGCGGCCGGTCAAAAGGCCAGCGCACCCGGCCAGCTGACCGCAGCGCAGGTGAAAGCCGTGCTGGATGTACTGTATCAATAGTGATTGGTGACTGGCAGCTGGGGATCAGGGATTAGACTAGGAGACATCAGATATCAGACATCTGACTTCTATCCTCCAGCCTTCGGGCATCGCCCTTTATAAAAATCGACGCGGAGCGGCGCTCGGGTGCTTTTATAAATCGCCTGCTTGAGATGTTCCTTCCCGCTCTCTTTCATACCGCCAGTACCCTATCCGCCCCTTCGGGGCACCTTCCCCTAGAGGGGAAGGCTGCGATACGAGAATATCCTCTTCTAAAAAAGCGGCGAAGCCGCCTCCATACAACAAAGCTCCCTCCACTTCGGTCGGGATGACAGGTGGAAGACGGGTAATCTCACATAGTCTTTCACACCGCCTCGTGGATCCATCCTGCGCCTTTGGCGCGCCCCTTCTCTAAGGGGCTACTCGTATCGTAATATAACACCGCTAGTTCCAAAACACGCAACATATCTCCCCGATAAGAGCCCATCCGCTCCCCCGTATCGTCATCCTGAGCGGATGAAAACGCCCCATGTGTGCCCCCCAGCCAGAACAAGTGGGGACTGAGCCGAAGGATCTCATACCACGCATGTGAGACGATCCACTCCCCGCTTATCAAAGGAATGACTGGTGACTGGGAGACTTTATAAGCCTTCCCCTAGAGGGGAAGGCTAACGATACGAAAGCAACGCTTATTTCAAAAATCGCGGCGCTTAGATCCTTCGACGCAGTTCTCCTATTTCAGATAAGCCATTTTTCTCCGCTCAGGATGACGAAATGCGCCGCACCACCCCGCCCTCCCTTCTGCACCCATATCACCCGCTGCACTTCATTTTCCAGCGCCCGCTTCGTGGCCGCTGTTTCATTCCAAAGGACATTCTTTATGACACAAGGCGAAAAACTTTTCATCGATGGACAATTACAGGAAGCCTATGACGTACTGCTAAACGAAGCGTCGGAGGGAAGCGGCCGCGCCATGTACCTTTTGGGCGAATACGCCAAGCATGGCTACATCGCTCCGGCGGACAAAAAGCTGGCGAAGCGCTATGCAGAGGAAGGGAAGAAGGCGGGCGATCTGCTGGCGGCCCTGAATGTGGGCTATGCCAGCCGGCCGGGGACTCTTACGCAGAAGAGGATCTTCCGTCAATACATGCCGCAGGTGGAAGCATTGGCAAAGACGGGCGATGTGCTGGCGATGTATGAGATGGCGGATGCGTACCGCGTCGGACTTGCCAGGAAGGTGAATGAAAAGAAGCGCTGGGCATGGAATAAAAAGTGCATGAAAGCGGGGCTTTGGCAGAGCCGCATCCGCTGGGCTTCCCACCTCATTTTTGATCAGACGCTGGCCGCAGACGGAGAAGCCCTTCTGAAAGAGATCGCGGAGGAGCCGAAGGCATCCGCCGGCGAGGCGGCGCGCCTCCTTGCGGAGCACTATCTGTTTCAGCAGGACTTCAAGAGGTCTTTCTACTACAGCGAGCTTGCCGTGCGATGGAAAAATGTCTGGGGCTGGTTCTATCTGGGGCTTCATTATGCGTATGGCTACGGCATGAAGGTGGATCTCATCAAGGCGGAGAATGCGCTGGCGAAGGCCTATGACTGGAAGAGCGAGTGCGCGGGGGATGCGGCGGCCCTTTTGGGAGAGGTGCTCTTGGAAACGACGCCGAAGCGGGGGATCGCATGGCTCCGTGCCAGCGTGAAGCTGGGCAATGTGCAGGGCATGTTCTCTCTGGGCTGCTGCCTGCAGGACGGGCGCGGCTGCAAGCAAAACATCGAAATGGCAGAGGAGCTCTTGGAGAAGGTCTTTTCCTTTCACGGCTACAAAGAAGAGGAAGCGGCGCAGCGGCTCGCACTGATCGCGATGGATGCAGAGCGCTATGGCGCTGCGCTGAAGTACACGGTGGTCGCAGCCAAGAGCGGGCGGCCGGAAATACTGGTCCAGCTCGCACAGCTCTACCACGTGGAAGGAGATTTCAAAGAAGCTCTTTTCTGGTACAAGAAGGCCTTTGACATGTTGCCAAGCGGCAGCCTTGCGGACCAGATCGCGCTCTGCTGCTCGCTCATGGATGAAATGAAGGAGTCCGCCGTTTGGGTCAAAAAGGCGGCGGAGCTGGGCTCGCCGCTTGGCATGCTGCACTATGCACAGTATCTTCTGGATACACTTCCGGATACGGCGGATGCGAGTGAACCGTTCCACTGGTTCAAGAGCTGCTACGATGCGAAGGCAGATCCCCAGATGCCGGAGGACATGCAGAGGAGCATTCGCGGCGAGGCGGCGAATATGGCCGGGATGTGCTCGTTCTGGCTGGGAGATCAGGAAGAGGCCAACGCATGGTATCAGAAGGCGTATGACCTGGGCGATGTGTACTGTCTCATCAATCTGGGAAATGGTGCGCTCCAGCAGAGGCCCCCGCAGCCGGAGGAAGCCATTCACTACCTGAAGGAAGCCTGGGAAAGAGGAGAGGAGATCTTCGAAGACCAGGTCAAAGGCGACATCGCGAGTCAGATCAGCGCCGGATACCGCATGAAGAAAGACTGGATGAATACTTTCCACTGGGCCAATCAGGCGGCGGCTCTTGATAACGAGACGGGCATGATCGATCTCGGCATGATGCATCTCTACGGGAATGGCACGTCCGTCAACCATGACGAAGGTCTTCGCTGGCTGGTCAAGGCGTATGAGAAAAAAGGGCCGCAGGCGAAAGACGTTGCGAACTATCTCGGGATCTTCTTTCAGGAGATCGGAGACATGGCAAAGGCAGAAGAGTGGTATAAAAGGTCAGCCGCCCTCGGCAGTGACTGGGGCATGATGAATCTCGGCCTTTTCTATCAGCACGGCCTCTACGGTGAGCCGGATCTGAAGCGCGCCAAGGAATGGTTTGAAAAAGCCATCGCCGTCCACGGCGATGCGGAAGCTGACGTGCGCGCTGAGCTCGAGAAGGGCTCTGCCTGCCCTGAGATCCATGATGATCCGCCCAAGGAGGCGGCACGAGAGGAAATAGACCTCAAGTCGCTCTACATGCCGTGGCTCGCTGATATGAAGTGGAAAAAGTAAGGGATGGGCGAGATGGGCATGGCATCGCCCATTACAAAAACGGCGAAGCGATCGCGGCAGCCCCAAAGCAGAAAAGGCGATGTGAAGAAATGAGGATTCATTTCTTCACATCGCCTTTTTACTTTACTTTCATTTGGTTCAGGGTTCAGGGTTGAGGGTTGAGGTGGCGGCTTCGCCGCAATTATATATGGGGCGATGCCCGATCAAGAATCATTCTCGCCCCTTCCTCTGGAAGGGGCAGACGAGCGAAGCGAGGCGGGGTTGGCA
>ENA-UEOW01000044-UEOW01000044.1-human-gut-metagenome-genome-assembly--contig:-NODE-44-length-76129-cov-8.758639_pt1:22500-76129 | contig 76129 bp, 64 predicted proteins | sample MGYA00242894_ERZ507904 | MGnify/ENA primary metagenome ERZ507904 (study PRJEB26167, sample SAMN06115426) | human gut metagenome | host: Homo sapiens | place: China:Chongqing | collected... | reverse complement strand
GAAGCAGTACCGAGAACGCCATATTTCTAAATGCTGAACTTATTCAAGTTGTAGTTGGCATAAAGTGTCTGGCGGTTTCCGAGACGATGTTGGAAGATTCACTGTATCTTGTACAAGTATTCAATTTTTATGCCTAATTTTTTTAGTTTCGTGTCCAATTTTTGTTGACAAGTGCAAAGCCAACCTCCGGCGCTACGCGCCACCTCCTTCCAGAGGAAGGGGGTAGATGGCGAATGAGAGCAGGGCTTTCTGGCATTGTCATTCTTTATCCGGAGCGGCGCTTTTTTTCTATGCGCCGCACCATGCCCATTGCATCTTCAGCGCCTGCTCACTGATCCCTGTTTTCCAAAGGAGCCCACCATGAACAACATGCTTTATCTCACGATCTTCCTTGGCGTCATGACGGCAATGGCGCCGTTGTCGACGGATATGTACCTGCCTTCGCTGCCGGAGATCGCTTCTGATTTTCATATTTCCACTTCGATGACGCAGTCGACGCTCACGATGACGATGGTGGGGATGGCGGTCGGGCAGGTCCTGGGCGGGCCTGTCTCGGACCGGCTGGGGCGCAAGGTACCGCTCCTTATCGGCATGATGGGCTTCACGCTGGCATCTTTGGGCTGTGCGTGGACAGAGGAGATCCATCTCTTCCTGGCCTTCCGCTTTTTGCAGGGGCTCTCCGGCGCTTTCGGCATCGTGATCGCCCGTGCGGTGGCGCGTGATGTGGTGGAAGGGCCTGCGCTGATGCAGTTCATGGCGCTCCTCATGATGGTGAATGGCCTCGCTCCGATCGCGGCGCCGGTTGCAGGGGCGCAGGTTCTGCGTTTCACGGACTGGCATGGGATCTTCATTTTCCTTGGCGGGATCGGGCTGGTGCAGATGGGCTTGACGATGCATTTCAAGGAAACGCTGAAAAAGGGGGAGCGTGTGCGAAGCTTCACGGAGGGCTTTGCCGCCTTTGCCGTGCTGGTGAGAAATCGCTATTTCTTCGGCCAGTGTCTTCTGCAGTGTTTCTACTTCGGTGCGTTCTTTTCCTACATCGCGGGATCCGTCTTTCTTTTTCAGAATATCTATGGCGTCTCGCCGCAGACGTACAGCTATATCTTCGGCGGCATCGGTCTCGGTCTCATGCTGATGGGCGTGCTTCCGGCGAAGATGGCAGGGGCGGTCGAGGAGATCACCTTTCTCAAGGTATCGCTCTTGGTGCCTTTCGTGATGTCGCTCTTCTTCCTTGCGGGCATTGTACTTGGTGCGCCGATCGGCTACACGCTCCCTGTGCTTTTCTTGACCATCATCCCGCTCTCACTCATGGGGGCGTCGTCGACCTCGCTCTCGCTGTCCCGCTGCGGAAAGAATGCGGGGAGCGCGTCGGCGCTTTTGGGCTTTTTCAATATGATCCTGGGCGGCGCGCTGATGCCGCTCACGGGGGTCGCCGGTGACCACTCCGCACTCCCGATGGGGATCATCATGGTTCTCTGCTATGCTCTCTCGCTCGTCGTTTTCCGTCTGATGATCTGGCCGGAGCATAAGAAGTGAGAAGTGTGAAGTGGTGGTGCGGCGCGTCATATCTGGATGCGCCGCTTTTTTGATGGGCGTGACTGGGGACTAGTGGCTGGGATTCTCTGGCATCGTCATCCCGAGCGCAGCCGAGGGATCTTTACTGCACTGCGAAAATCAGCGTGTATGCACCGAGGGAAAACGATGTCCTGGTGCTGCCTCACATCAGGCGATGAGCGTTCTGCAATAAAGATTGAGGGCTACGCTCGAAATGACGACGGCGTGAAGCGCTATCAAAATGCTGCGGCGCTTCATCATTTTTGCGCCGTACCACCATTTCTCATTTCTAATTTCTCATTCAAGCGAAGCTTTCACACGTAATTAAAGGGGCAGCACGCCCACGGGGCTAACCCTGAAGTTTGAAAGCAGAGATTAGGTTCGGGGTTCAGGTTGATGGGTTCAGGGTTGTGGTGGCAGCTTCGCTGCAAAATATATATTTGCGGCGGAGCCGCCACCACCATTTCTCATTTCTAATTTCGCATTTCTAATTCGTGCAAAGCTTTCATCCATAATCAGTGGACGAGCCGCCCTCCGGGCTAACCTTGAACCCTGAACCCGACAACCTTCCCTCTTTTTCCATTGTATTCTATGCTTTATTGTGCTAAAATGGGATTAGAAATTATACAATGTATGAATATGCGTGTTATAATATAAGACGTATACAGTTGGGAGGTCGTTTCATGAAACCGGTCATTCATGTCGGCATCGATGTGGGATCCACAACGGTCAAAGTGGCGGCTTTGTCGCCTTACATGAAACTTTTATTTGGCAGGTATGAGCGCCATATGTCGGATATCCGCCATATGGCGATGGTACTTTTGCATGAGCTCAGGGAGAAGTTCTCGGGCTATCGCATCACGGCTTCGATCTCCGGCTCGGGCGGTATGGGACTTGCGAAGGTGATGGGGCTTCCTTTCTGTCAGGAGATCTTGGCGGAGACGAAGGCGGTGCAGACGTTCCACCCGGAGACGGATGTCATCATCGAGCTCGGGGGTGAGGATGAGAAGATCACGTATCTTCAAAATGGCGTGGACCAGCGCATGAATGGCGCGTGCGCCGGTGGGACGGGGGCTTTCATCGACCGCATGGCGTCTCTCCTTTCGGTGGATGCAGCCGGGATGGGAAGGCTCGCAGAGAAGGCGGAGCGGATCTATCCGATCGCATCCCGCTGCGGGGTCTTTGCGAAGACGGATATTCAGGCGCTTTTGAATGAAGGAACGTCGAATGAGGATATCGCGCTCTCCGTCTTTCAGTCGGTGGTGAACCAGACGATCTCGGGGCTGACCTGCGGCCGCCCGATCCATGGGAAGGTGGCATTCTTAGGCGGTCCTTTGACGTATCAGCCGATGCTTCGCAAGCGCTTTCAGGAGACGCTTCACATCGCAGATGAGGATATGATCGTCCCTCGTCACGGGGAGCTCTATGTGGCGATCGGGGCGGCGCTGTCTGCGATGCATGACAAGCCGATGGATCTTGACAGCTGGCTCTCTCGCATGGAAGAGGAGAAGGATGTCCGCCTTGGCACATCGAAGACGCTTCCCCCGCTTTTTGAGGGAGAGGAGGACTACGAGGCATTCAAGGAGCGGCACAGTCATTTCCGCGTGCCGCGGGGCGATATTTCTGCGGCGAAGGGCTCTGTCTGGCTCGGCATCGATGCGGGCTCGACGACGATCAAGGCTGTACTGCTTGATCAAGAGGATCGCATCCTCTATGAGTACTATGGAGGAAATCAGGGGACGCCGCTTTCGGGTGCGCGCCGGATCCTGGAGGATCTGTATGCCAAGCTTCCGGAGGGCGTGACGATTGCCGGAGCGGGTGTGACAGGCTATGGCGAGGAGCTCATCAAGCGGGCGCTTGAGACGGATGTCGGGGAAGTGGAGACGATGGCACACTATCGCGGTGCAAAGCATTTCCTCCCCGATGTCACGACGATCCTTGATATCGGAGGGCAGGATATGAAGTGCTGCCGCATCAAGGATGGTGCGGTGGATGATATCCTTCTCAATGAGGCCTGCTCGTCGGGCTGCGGGTCGTTCCTTGATACCTTTGCCCGGTCGCTGGGGATGGATATCGGGCATTTCGCCAAGATCGCTCTCTTAGCCAAGCATCCGGTGGATCTGGGCTCGCGCTGCACGGTCTTCATGAATTCCCGTGTGCGGGAGGCACAGAAGAATGGCGTCTCGGTCGCAGATATTTCTGCGGGTCTATCCTACTCGGTCATCAAGAATGCGCTCTACAAGGTCATCCGCCTGAAGAAGGCGTCTGACCTGGGCGAGCGGGTCGTGGTGCAGGGCGGGACCTTCTACAATGATGCGGTGCTTCGCGCGCTGGAGCTGCTCCTCGGAAGAGAGGTCATCCGTCCGGATGTGGCGGGGCTGATGGGGGCGTATGGCATGGCGCTCATCACGCGGGATACCTGTCCGGCGGGGCATGTGTCCACGCTCGTGACACCGGAGAAATTGAAGGCGCTGTCGTATACGAATGAAATGAAGCGCTGCTCGGGCTGCGGCAATCACTGCATGATCACGCTGACGCGATTCAATGATGGCCGTGCCTTCGTCTCGGGAAATCGCTGTGAGCGCGGGGCCTCCCTGATGCTGACGGGCAAGAGCGCGCCGCACTCATCGCTTCCGAATATGTACCGCTGGAAGGAGGATGTCATCTGGCATCGCCGTCCGCTTTCTCCGAAGGAAGCGAAGCGCGGTACGGTCGGCATCCCGCGCGTGCTCAATATGTATGAGGACTTCCCCTTCTGGCATGCCTTCTTCGGACGCCTCGGCTACCGTGTCCTCACATCCTCGGAGCAGATCCGCGATATCTCTACAGAAGCGATGGAGACGATCCCGTCGTATTCCGAGTGCTTCCCGGCGAAGCTCGCCCACTCGCATGTGGCAGATCTCGCGAAGCACCATCCGGATTTCATCTGGTATCCCTGCATCGACAAGGGGCCGGATGAGGGCAGTACGAACAGCTACCACTGCCCGATGGTCGCATCGTATCCGGAAAATATCGAAGCGAATATGGATGAGATCCTCAGAAAGTACAAGGTGAAGCTGCTGCATCCCTTCCTGCCGCTGCATGCGCCGAAGCGGCTCTTGAAGCAGCTGAAGAAGGTCTTTGCGCCGATGGGCATCTCTTCGTCTGAGCTTGAGAGCGCGATCCATGCGGGCGAAGCGGCGGAGCGCGAGTACAAGGAAAGATTGCTCGCTGAGACGAAGCGGGTGCTGGCGGAGATCAGGGAGAAGCATGAGATCGGCATCGTGCTCGCCGGACGTCCGTACCATGTGGATCCGGCGGTGAATCACTCGATCCCGGATCTCATCAACCAGCTCGGCATGGCGGTGCTTTCGGAAGACGGCATCGCGATGGTCGGCGGTGAATATCCAAATCTCCGCGTCATGAACCAGTGGACGTGGCACAGCCGCCTTTACCGTGCGGCAGACTATGTGACGCGCCATCCGCATCTGGAGCTCGTCGAGCTGAATTCCTTCGGCTGCGGGCTGGATGCGGTCGTGACGGATCAGGTGCAGGAGATCATGCACCAGCGCGGCCGGCTCTATACCTGTCTCAAGATCGATCAGAGTTTGAACCTTGGCGCTGTACGCATCCGTCTGCGTTCGCTCAAGGCAGCCATCGAGGAGCGCGGCGAAGAGACGGGAAGCGCAAAGCCGATCGAGTATCCGAAGGCGGTCTTCACGGAAGCGATGAAGCGCGACAAGGACTACACCATCCTGGCACCGGAAATGTCGCCCATTCATTTCCCCATCATCGAAGCCGCAGTCCAGCGGGAAGGCTACCACATCGAGATCATTCCGCCGATCCATGAGGATAGCGACAAGGGGCTTTCCTGTGTGAATAACGACGCCTGCTATCCGGCGATCATCACCATCGGCTCTCTCATGCGTGCGCTCACGTCAGGAAAATATGATCTTTCCAAAACGGCAGTCATGCTGTCCCAGACGGGCGGCATGTGCCGTGCGTCGAACTATGTCGGATTCCTGCACAAGGCATTAGACGAGGCGGGGCTTTCGGATATCCCCGTGATCTCCCTCAATACCCATGGCTTCGAGCCACAGCCGGGCTTCCATTTCTCTCTTTCGATGGGACGGCGCATGATCCAGGCTGTCATCTACGGTGATGCGCTGCAGCAGTGCCTCTACCGCACACGCCCTTATGAGAAAGAGCCCGGCAGTGCAGAGACTCTCTGCCGCCGCTGGCAGAAGCGCTGCATCGAAGCCATCCTTTCCGGCGAGTCCTACACATCGTATAAAAAGAATATCGCAGGCATCATTCAGGACTTCGACCGCCTGCCGCTTTCCGATATGCCGCGCCGTCCGCGCATCGGCATCGTCGGGGAGATCTACGTCAAGTTCAGTCCCATCGCCAGCAATGACATCGTCCGTACCATCGAAGCGAATGGCGGCGAAGCCGAGGCGAGCGGTATGCTTGATTTCTTCCTATATGGCTTGCTTGACAGCCGTTTCCAGCGGAAATATATGGATGGCACCATGAAGGAAGACCTGAAGGACACCTTCTCCCGCTACCTCTTCGAATGGTATCGGAAGCCGCTCGAAAAGGCGGTGAAAAGATCGCAACGTTTCCATGAGATCACCGGCATCGGGAAGATGGCCAAGCGCGCCTCCCAGTACCTTTCACTCGGCAACCGCGCGGGCGAAGGCTGGTTCTTAACGGCTGACATGATCGATCTTCTCTATCATGAATGCCGCGGTATCGTCTGCCTGCAGCCCTTCGCCTGTCTGCCGAATCACATCACCGGGGAAGGCATGGTGCATAAGCTGCATGCAGCGTATCCGGAAGCGGTCTTCCTCGCCCTCGATTGCGATGCCAGCGCGAGCGAAGTGAATCAGGAAAACCGACTGAAGCTGATGATGAATGCTCTCACGGAAAAGACGAAAGCACCGAAGGAAATGTCTTTCATTCAGAAAACCATGAATCTTAGAAAGGGAACCACACTATGATGAGAAAATTGACCGGTAAGGGCGAGCGCGTCCGTGAAAAGATGATCGAGACCACGGTTCACATCCTGCAGCAGCAGGGTTTCAAGAAAGCCACAGTCCGCTCCATCGCCAAGGCAGCCGGCGTCAATATCGCCTCCGTGCGCTACTACTTCGGCTCCAAGGAAGAGCTCATCGGTGCGGCACTCGAGTACATGATGGGCAATCTGGAGAATATCGTCTCCTACCTCGATGACAACCGCCTGACGGCGAGTGAAAGGCTGAAGAAATACATCATCGCCTACTTCCACCTGGCCCGCGAGCACCCTGCTCTCTTCCGTTCCATCTCGAATCCTTCGAGTGAGGACGCCAAGGACACCTACTTCATTTACCTCTCTCTTCTCCACAGCCAGTGCTGGGAGAAGGTCATTCGCAATGTGGCGGAGGTCACCGGCTATACTGATGAAAAAGACCTCGAGCTCAAAGCCATGCAGATCTTCGCAGCCGTCGAATTTCCTATCATTTTGGAAAGCAATAAGGGAAATTCCTTCATTCAGGGATACACCGACGATGCGACGCTTTCCCGCTATGTCGACCTCCTTCTCGATAATGTGGATGAGAAAAAGGAAAAGAATGAGTACCTGAAGGAGATCCTGCAGAAGAGTAAGTGAGTCTGGGGAGGTGGGATCCTGTTTTTCCGCATGTGAAAGAGGGGCCGTGAAGAAATGAATTCTCATTTCTTCACAGCCCCTTTTTACTTTGCTTTCATTTGGTTCAGGGTTCAGGGTTCAGGGGTGAGGTGGCGGCTTCGCCGCCTTTTTTAGAAGATGGTATTCTCGTATCGCAGCCTTCCCCTCTAGGGTAATGCTATTAAGTTAAGCGGCAGAACGTTCTTGGCTCCCCATCGGGGGAGCTCCCCGAAGGGGTTGTGCAAGCGAACTGGATTTTTAGGAGTGAAGCGACGCGAAAATCCAGTGAGACGCCATTTCGAACGAAGTGAGATGAGGGGGCTACGTAGCGGTATTGCATGAAAGTGTTGGAATATCGATAGCATCGGACTATTCAACATAGCACGCTATACCGCTGGCATGCCCCTATTGCCTTCGGCACTTCCCCTCGAGGGGGAAGGCGCCCCGCAGGGGCGGATGGGGCACCGGCGGTATGAAAGTGCGCGAGGAAATGCGTATCAAGCAGGCGATTTACGGCAGCACCCGAGCGCCTGTTTTTGTAAATGGCGCTGCCCGAAAATGGCATTTAAGTCACCAGTCACTCGAGGCTTCTAATCCCTAGCGGCTAGTCACCACTCACTCCCGTTCTCTAGTCATTCGCCGTGGCTGGATTATGAATGATGATATCCATGCTGAAAATATGATAATACGTGCTTTCTCATGAAATAAAAATCATGAAATATACTATCACATGACTGAATTTATATCAATTTTCACCTATTTTATCTTGCCATGCACCCTTATTTTGTATAAAATATTAGTTGCGTTATTACTTAGCCTCATTCGCATATGCAGGAATGGGAAGCACATTTCTGAAAGTAGATGAAGAAAGGAAAGCGGTTATGTCGGGAGAGGGGATCCACTCTCCGGCGGGGCAGTCTCAGCTGCCGGACTTGGGATCATCAGGACTTGCTAGGAGGAAAGAATTATGGAAGACAAAGAACAGGAAATGCATGAAAACCTGGAACGCGGCCTGAAAAACAGACATATCCAGCTCATCGGCCTTGGCGGTGCGATCGGTGTCGGTCTGTTTCTTGGCTCGGCGACTGCGATCGAACTTGCCGGCCCATCGGTACTCTTGACGTATGTCATCGGCGGCATTGCGATTTATTTCATCATGCGTGCGCTCGGTGAGCTCTCCGTCGCCTACCCGGTCTCCGGGGCCTTCAGTGCGCATGCGGCACGTTTCTTAGGCCCGAAATGGGGCTATCTCACCGGCTGGACGTACTGGTACATGTGGATGGTCACCTGTATGGCCGAGCTCACTGCCGTCGGGATATACATGAATTTCTGGTATCCGGACCTGCCGCAGTGGCTGTCAGCACTCGTAGCACTTGTCATCATGACCGTGGTGAATTTCATCGCCGTCTCTGCCTATGGCGAGTTTGAATTCTGGTTTGCCCTCGTGAAGATCTGCACCATCATTTTCATGATCATCAGCGGCATCGGCATGATCGTCTTCGGCATCGGCAATGGCGGCATTGCGACCGGCATCGCAAACCTTTGGCAGAACGGCGGCTTCTTCCCGAATGGGTTTTCCGGCACCCTGATGGCACTTGTCATGGTCATGTATTCCTATCTTGGCATCGAGATCATCGGCGTCACTGCGGGTGAAGCGCATGATCCGAAGTCCACCATCAAGAAAGCCATCGACGAAGTCTTCTGGCGTATCCTTATTTTCTATGTGCTTTCTCTTGGTGTCATCATGTCCATCTACCCATGGAATGAGATCGGACACATGGGATCCCCATTTGTTGTGACCTTTGAAAAATTCGGCATTACCGGCGCAGCGGATATTATCAATATCGTCGTCATCACGGCGGTACTCTCTTCCTGCAACAGCGGGATCTTCAGCTCCGGCCGCATGCTCTACAATCTGTCCCTGCAGGGGAATGCACCTGCCTGCTTCCAGACGCTGAACCGTCATCGTCTGCCGTGGGTCGGCATTCTTTTCTCCGCAGCGATCCTGCTTGTCGCTGTCGGTCTGAACTATGTCATGCCGGCCGAGCTTTTCGTTTACGTCACCAGCGTCGGTTCCTTCGGGGCGCTCTGGACTTGGTTCGTCATCCTGCGCACCCAGCAGAAATTCCGTGCCTCTCTCTCGGAAGAAGAAAAGGCGAAGCTTACGTACAAGATGCCGTGGGCTCCTTACTCTGGCTATATCACCATGGCCTTCCTTGCCTGCGTAGTCGTAGCTTCTGCCTTCCGTGAGGATACGAGAGTCGCTCTCTATGTCACTCCGGTCTGGTTCCTTCTTCTTTTCATCGGCTATCGTTTCGTCGATCGCGGAAATCGTGCCGGCGGAGCCAAAGTCGTGGATGCTGTCAAGGCGACTGTGAATCGATAATGTACGCCCCCCGATTGAATTTCTCGGTCGGGGGTTTTCTATGGAGGTGAAAGGAGATCAGCAGCCGGGAGTCCCTCCGCAGAACGCCGAACGCCTCCTTTGGATGGCTTCAAAGCGTCTCTCCTGATTTATGATGGCTTTTCGGCTTGACATTTTTCTCATCATCCGATACAATAAGCACATATTACAAAAGTGCTGATGGAAAAAAGTACGTATTTCTGATTTTTCACAGAGAGCCGGGAATGCTGGGAACCGGTAAATAGGAAATAGGGAAGTTCTTTCCGGAACTGCATGACTGAAATCGAAGTAGGTCTTGCCGGGGTGGCTTGCGTTAAGGAGCCGAGAGTTGATCTGATGAAGATGAATGAGGGTGGTACCACGGAGAATCCGTCCCTTGGTACCACCCTTTTTGTATTCCTTAGATAAATTGGGTGGTACCGCGATGAGTCCCCGTCGTCCCTTGCTGAGTGAAGCAAGGGGCTTTTTGTTTAAGTGAGAGGAAGAGCGGCGCGGCCATAGAAAGAAGCGCGTAAATCTCTGTCACGCAGAATCATATTTCTGAAAGCAGCATGGTAGAAAAGTAGAAAGGAATATCATCATGAACAAATGGGTAAAAGCAGGGCTTATCGCAGCATTGGCAGGAATGACACTGGTCTATGGAGGATGTGGCGGCAATTCGGCAGGGAGCAGTAAGACTTCCGGCAAGAAACAGGTCGCAGTCGTGCAGATCATGCAGCATGGTTCGCTTGATGCAGCCAATCAAGGGATGATCGATGGGCTGAAAGATAAAGGCTATGGACCGGACAAGGTCGAAGTCGATCAGCAGAATGCACAGGGCGATCAGTCGAATCTGAAGAGTATCACGGCACGTTTCAAGAGCAATAAGCCGGACATCATTTTCGGGATCTCTACTCCGGCAACGCAGGCGGTAGCCAATGAGATCAAAGATATTCCGATCGTCGGCTGTGCCATCACCGACTTTGAGACCGCGAAGCTCGTCAAATCGAATCAGAAGCCGGAAACGAATGTCACCGGCGTCAATGACCGTGGTCCGGTCGAAAAGCAGGTAGATATGGGCAAAGTCTTCCTGCCGAATGCCAAGACCATGGGGCTGCTTTACTGCTCGAGTGAAGTAAACAGTGAGATCCAGGCGAACCAGGCGAAGAAGCATGCTGCTTCCATTGGCCTTTCTGTCGTAGAAAAAACGGTTTCCTCTGTGAATGATATCCAGCAGGTCGCAGAATCCATGGTAGGGCAGGTCGACTTCATCTATGTCCCGACGGACAATGTTCTCGCTTCTTCCATTCCGACCCTTGTCAAAGTGACAGACCCGGCTAAGATCCCGGTCCTCGTCGGCGCTGACAACATGGCCAGAGACGGAGCGCTCGCCTCTCTCTCTGTAGATTTCTATAAATCGGGCGTCCAGGCCGGCCACATGGCGGCCCAGATCTTGGATGGAAAGATCAAGCCGGAAGAAACTCCGGTTGAGGATCCGGAAGTCTATGAGGTCATCATCAATAAGAAAAATGCAGAGATCCTTGGTATTAAGATCCCGGATGAATACAAGAATGCCACGATGGTGGACTAGGGATGAGTAGCTAGGGATTAGGGATTGGGAGTGACTGGTGACTGGGATTCGCCGGCATCGTCATCCCGAGCGTAGCCGAGGGATCTTTACTGCACTGCGGGAATCAGCGTGTATGCACCGAGGGAAAACGATGTCCTGGTGCTGCCTCACATCAGACGATGTGCGTTCTGCAATAAAGATCGAGGGCTACGCTAGGGAAACACTGATTAAATCGTTGTCAGATTTTACTCTTGAAATTTTATACATGGCGAGGAATAACCTGACGCGAATAGCGAGCTATTTAAGGAAGGTTATGACGAAGCCATGCATAAAATTTCTTGTGGAATCTGACTCTGCGATTTAGTCAGCGTTTCCCTAGAAATGACGATGCGCGCGAAGCGCTATCAAAACTCCGCGGCGCTTCTGATTTTTATGCGCCGCACTATCATTCCTAATTTCTCATTCGAGCAAAGCTTTTATTCATAATCAAGGGACAGCACGTCCTCGGGGCTAACCCTGAACCTTGAACCCCATATAGTATTGTATAAATAAAAGAAGGCAACATAAGATGAAAAACTGGATGAAATGCAGTATAGCGGCCGCGCTCGCAGCGGCGGCCCTGATCTCCGGCGGTTGTGGTGGACAGAGCGGAGAGGCCTCGGGCAAGATCAAGATCGGTGTCGTACAGATCGTGCAGCATGGCTCACTCGATGAGGCCAATAGAGGCTTCGTCGATGCATTGAAGGAGCGCGGCTATGGCCCTGATAAGGTCGAGATCGAGCAGGAAAATGCACAGGGCGATCAGTCGAATCTGAAGACCATCGTTTCCAGGTTCAAAGCAGAGAAGCCGAAGCTGATCTGTGCCATCGCGACACCGGCGGCGCAGGCAGTAGCGAATGAGATCAAGGACATTCCGATCGTCGGTACTGCGATCACTGACTATACCAGTGCAAAGCTGGTACAGAATGATGAGAGACCCGGCGGTAACGTGACCGGAGTCAGTGATTTCGCAGCCATGGATGCCCAGATGGAGCTTGCTGCCAAGCTCATCCCGCAGGCGAAGCATGTCGGCCTCATCTACTGCTCGAGCGAAGTGAACAGCGAAGTGCAGGCGAACCAGATGAAGGACTACTGCAAGAAACATGGTCTTGCCGTCGAAGAACGTACGGTGAACAATGTCAATGATATCCAGCAGGTGGCGGAGTCACTCATCGGTAAGGTAGACTACATCTACGTCCCGACGGATAACACGCTGGCTTCTTCCATTCCGACACTGATGAAGATCACGGATGCGAATAAGATCCCCGTCATCGTCGGGGCGGACATCATGGCGAAGGACGGTGCGCTTGCAGCGCTCTCGGTCGATTACTATCGCCTCGGCAAGCAGACAGGAGAACTGGCGGCGGATATCCTCGATGGCAAGGTCAAGCCGGAGACGTCTCCGATCCAGCACCAAAAAGACTATACCATCGTCATCAATAAGCAGGATGCGGAGATCCTGGGGCTGACGATTCCGGAGGAGATCGCAAAGAAAGCGAATATGGTATAAGAAACAAGTGATAAAAGCCTCGATGGCTCAGATGAGCTGTCGGGGCTTTTGCGTATGCGGTTGATAAGGTCAAAAGGCTATGCAGAGGCTTCATCGCGGCGATGCCGGAAGCGGTAGGTCAGGAAACGCTGATCCGGTCATCGCCATATGCCTTTTCCTGCCGTATTTCGTCATGGCCTTCCTTACATGGAAGGATGGGATCGCTTTCTGTCAGTCAGGAGTCACCGTGCATTCTTCGATCCCCGGTTCCCTTCCTCGTGAAGCCTTTTCTCTTTTTCCCTATGGATTTCTGTGCTATAATAAACCATGAGTATAACTATTTCTACCAGAAGAGCTATGCTGAAACTACACAAAGAAGGCGGGGCTATGTCAGAAATCAAAGAACGATTAGCTCATGTCATGGAGCGGATCGAAACAGCGCGGGAGAAGTCCCCGTATCATCAGCAGGTCACGCTGGTGGCTGTAACGAAGTTCCATCCCATCAAAGACATGGAAGAAGCCATTTCTCTCGGTGTCACCCATGTGGGTGAGAACCGTGTCCAAGAAATGGAAGAAAAATACCAGGAGCTCTCGCTCCCGGTGACCTGGCATCTGCAGGGACATTTGCAGAAAAATAAAGTCAAAAAGGCAGTCGCTATGGCAGATCTCATCCAGTCAGCGGACTCATTGTCCATTCTGCGGGAGATCGACAAGCGGGCGGCAGAGATCGATAAGGTGCAGGACGTACTTCTGGAGTTTAATATTTCCGGAGAAGAAAGCAAGACAGGTCTTTCACCAGATGACATGAAAATGGCGATCGATGAAGCAAAGTCGCTCTCTCATGTGAGGGTGCTCGGACTGATGTGCATGGCACCGAATTATGAGGATGTGGAGATGACGCGTCCCGTCTTCCGCAAAGCCCACGAGATGTGGGAGGATATGAAAAAGCAGTTTCCCGAGGGACAGATTTCCATCCTGTCTATGGGAATGACCCATGATTTTGAACAGGCTATCGAAGAGGGAGCCACGATGGTGCGTATCGGCACCGCGATCTTCGGCTCTCGCGTATACCATTAGGAGGAGAAAGAAATGAGTTTATTGGATAAGTTTAAAGATCAGTTCGTCGATCGTGATGATGAGGATATGGAAGAGGAGGATCTTGGCGAGGAGACGGCTCCCGTCAATCCTGCTCAGCCCGTCCCGCCGCGTCCGGCAGCTGTCCGCGGTATCGGCAGAAGTGCTGTCCCGCGTCAGGCCGCCAAGCCATACACCATGGTCGTCGTCAGTCCGAAGAGCTACAGTGATGCGGAAAAGATCGGGGATCATCTGAAGGCGATGCGTCCGGTCGTCATGAATATGGAAAAAACGGATGCGGATGAAGCCCAGCGTATCGTGGATTTCGTTCAGGGCATCATGTATGCTTTGGATGGCCGCATCGACCAGATCTCTGAAAGCATTTATCTCTGCGCGCCGAATAATATGAGCGTTTCCCGTGAGAATTTCGCTGCCTATGCGGATCAGCAGGCAGCTGCACCGGCCGGTGCACCGCAGTGGAATGCCCAGCAGCCGCAGGGACCCTCGGCTCCAGAGGCTTGATGTCTTTCTGGGAAGGGGGTCTGGGCTGGCTGAAAAAGCAGTTCAATGGCCACGACGAGGATGTCTATGACACACAGGCAGAGGAGAGGGAGATACTTCCGGAGGCAGGCGCGCTGCCGGCTCGAAGTCTCCGTCCGCTGGAGGTGGTGATCATGGTACCCGGCACGTATGCAGATGCACGGCATGGGGTGGATGCTCTTGAAAAAGGGCTCGCCGTTATTGTCGTTTTGAATGACAGTGTGGATGATGAGACAGCCAGCCGGTTTGTCGATTTCATGAGTGGAGCTGTTTATCTGGCCCACGGAAGCATCGAGCTTCTGAATGATGATGTCCTTATCTGCCTGCCGGAGACTGTACGGCTCGATAAGGATCGACTGACCGATTTCCAAGGTATCCCTGCCTGGAAAGGACCGAACCTATGAAGAAGATACTGATCATCGGATGCGGGGCGATGGGAGGAGCGATCCTCTCCGGCTGCCTTGCCAAAGGTTTATGGAAAAAAGAAGAAGTCTTCGTCAAGGAGCATTCCCTTGCGACTTCGGAAGAAAAAGCAGCACGATACGGAGTCTCTGTCTCCAAAGAGGGGGGCGAAGCCGGTGAGGTGGATCTGGTCATTGTGGCCGTGAAGCCGAACGTGGTTCCTTCTGTGCTGGAAGAATTGTCCCGGCATGCGCCCCGCCGGGTCCTTTCTATTGCAGCCGCTGTCACGATCGAGACACTGGAAAAGGCTCTTCCGAAGGGGACAGAAGTCATCCGCGTCATGCCGAATACCCCGGCCTCTGTCGGAGAAGGCATGGCAGCGATCGCTCCGGGGACATTTGCTTCGGAAGGATTCATCGCTGAGGCAGAGGATATTTTCCGCGCGCTGGGCAAGGAAGCCGTCGTGACGGAGCGCCAGCTCGATGAGCTTGGTGCGCTCTCGGGCGCAGGTCCGGGATATGCGTTTGTCATCATTGATGCCCTGGCAGATGCCGGCGTCCTGATCGGTCTTCCCAGAAAGCTTGCCATTGAAGCCGCTGCCCAGACGCTGTATGGCGCAGCCAAGATGGTGCTGGAAACAGGGAAACACCCGGCTGAGCTGCGGGATCAGGTCACTAGTCCCGGCGGCACCACCATTGCGGGGATCCATGCCATGGAGCGCGCGGGTATCCGCGCTGCACTGATGGATGGCGTAGAAGCATGCCTCGCAAAATCGGATAAAATGGCGGGGAAATAATTAGAAATGATGAGCCAGGAATCAACATATGAAAGATAGAGAAAAAATCATTCGTTATTTTGCGGCCACCAGTGACGATGCCAAAGACATGGCGATCCGTCTGCTGGATCTGGCCGATGTTGTCGATCGTGGACGGCCATTTGCTGTCGGCCCGTTTATGTCGCCTTTTGCCGCGCAGATCGGGCAGACTATCGCAACCCATATGAAGACGGTCACGGTGAAAAGCGAAGGCGGCTATCATGAGGCAGAGCGCGTGCGCATCGCCTTTTCCAGAGACGACTATGACGGCCCCATCGACTTTGGGATGACACTCCTCTCCGTCACCTGGGATGACCGTTACCGCCTGATCGGGCATCGGGACGTCTTAGGCTCGCTGATGGGTCTTGGTATCGACCGTGCCGTTCTTGGCGACATCCTCATGCAGGGCGCCGGCTGTCAGATCGTAGCAGACAGTACCATGGCCGGGTGGATCAGAGACAATTTCCATAAGGTCGCCATGGTCCCTGTCACGGTCAAAGAGATCCCGATGGAAGAGATCGAGCCGCCGAAGAAAACGGCCAAGGAAGTCCGTGCGACAGTGGCCTCTCTTCGCCTGGATGCCGTCGGGGCAGCGGGCTTTGGTATTTCCCGCTCCAAGATGGTGCAGGCCGTCGATGACGGGCGCACGGAAGTGAACTGGCAGCCTGCCAAGAGCGCGTCCCAGACAGTGAAGGCAGGCGATATCATCAGCATCCGAGGACGCGGCCGCATCGAGATCAAAGAAGAGACCGGTACGAGCCGAAAAGGACGGACGGGGCTTTTGATCGACAGATACAAATAAGGGCTTACGGTTTCTGAAGGCGCAATAGGTGCAAGGGCTCTCACACTTGAAGAAGCTCACGTATTTTCATTCGTGAAGGACCGGTACGTTTTCCGGAAATGATCACCGCTGCCCTTTGCCGGCCTTGAGACCCATATACTTGTCCCTTTTTAGGAATATCATTAAAGGAGCATAGATCATGATCACACCGATGGATATTCATAATAAAACATTTTCCGGTCAGATCCGCGGCTATTCGAAGGATGAAGTGAATGCCTTTCTGGAAGAGCTTGCGAGCGACTATGAGAAGATTTACCGCGAGTACCGTGCGATGGAAGAAGAAATGGACATCATCCGCACGAAGCTCCGCAACTACGAAAAAATGGAGTCGACCATGTCCCACACGCTGGTCATGGCACAGGAAACCGCGGATAATGTGAAGAAGAATGCACACAAGGAAGCCGAGCTTTCCATTCAGGAAGCCCAGAGCGAAGCGCAGAAGATCGTTTCCGATGCCGAAGCGGCTCGTCGCAAGATGAATGCGGATCTTCTGAAGGCAGAAGGCGATATGAATCTGTATATCGAAAAGCTCTTGTCAAATTTCAAATCTGCGCTGGCGCTGATCGAAGCAGCCAAAGCCGCTCGTGCGCCGCAGGCGGTGCAGGCTCAGCAGCCGGTAGTTTCTGAACCGTCCGAACCGGCCGCTGAGGCGGAGCCTTCTGCCACGGAAGAAGAAGCAGCACCGGCTGTAGAAGCACCGGAAGCCGCTCCTGCGCCTGCCGGCGGAAATCTTTTCGATGAGGCGGCTAAGACAGTGGCTCCGAAAGAAGAGAACTAAGCCTATGGAAACGAAACAGACCGTGACCGAGTGGGCCAATGACCATCTGGGGCTCACCTTGGCGATCACAAAAAGGCTGCATGAAGAACAGACCCCCTTTCAGCACATTGAGATCGTCGAGACGGAGCAGTATGGACGTCTTCTCATCTTAGACGGTGTTTTCCAGACTTCCGCCAAGGATGAGTGGACGTACCATGAAATGATCGCGCATGTCCCGCTCATGATGCATCCTCATCCGGAGCGTGTACTCATCATTGGCGGCGGAGACGGTGGCGTCGCACGCGAAGTCTGCCGCCACGAGTGTGTAAAACAGGTGGATCTTTGCGACATCGATGGCCGCGTCATCGAGCTTTCGAAGGAATATTTCCCGACGATTTCCAAAGTTCTCCTGGATCCGCCGAAGAAGCTTCATGTCCATGTGGGGGATGGCATCGCTTTTGCGGCCGCGGTGAAGGACTTTTATGACGTCATCATCATCGACTGCTCTGACCCCATCGGGCCGGGCGAAGGCCTTTTCACGAGAGAATTCTACAAAAGCGCCAAGGCGGCTCTTAGAGAAGATGGGCTCATCGTCCAGCAGACCGAGTCCCCGATCGTCCAGCAGAAGACCGTTCACGATGTCTTTGAGGCGATGCGTGATGTATTCCCCATCGTACGCATGTATTTTTCACACGTGCCGATCTATCCGGAGTGTATGCACTCCTTCATGATCGGATCGAAGAAATATGACCCGCTGACAGCCAAGGTTCGTGAAGACTGCCCGCAGCCGATGAAGTACTACAATAAAGATATCCAGGAAAGTTGCTTTGCCCTTCCGAATTTCATCAAAGACCTGATCTATAAGGGAACATACAGCTTTTAACGAAAGAGACGTGCGCGAGCGCGTCTTTTTTAGTGAAGGCTGGGGATGGAGTGCAAAGGCTGGGGAGGGATGAGCGGCTAGAGACTAGAAGACATCAGACATCAGACGCCAGACATCTGACTTCTATCCTCTATCCTTCGGGCATCACCCTGTTTCGTCATCCTGAGCGGCGAGAAACGTCGTATGTGAGATAACGAATGCCAGAACAGCTGCGACCTGAGCCCTCGATCGCGGCGAAGCCGCCACATTCATTCCTAATTCCTTATTCATAATCCATAAGTATTTGTTGTGCAGCAACATTCTGCCTATACTAATGACAGAAGAAACGAAGGGAGGAGCATGAACGATGTCGATCCAATGGAAAAGGCGGCTTGCTGCAGGACTTGTGCTTGCGGTGCTGCCACTTATCATGACCGCAGGATCCTTGTATTTTCACTGTGAGGAAGTCCGCGCCGCGCAGGTGATCAAAGAGGAGAAAGGGCCGTACGGCTGCCTTACCTGGCCGCAGAATCTGAATGCCGTCAGAAGTGAGGTGGAGATTTTCAAAAAGATCCCCAAAGACCTGCGAGCGGATACTCCGATAGCCAATGCGATTTACAGGAATACCCGGGTATACACGAATAGCCTCATGCTGGACATGAGACAATGGCAGGCAAAGGAGCCTCTTTTTTATCGTGTGCGGGCGTACGATCTGGATGGGTATCCGATCGGCTCCTATTCGCAGCCGGCAGATGTAGAGAGCGCACTTTTCAAGACGGAGCGCAATGCGCCCATCCCGCACGATCCCTATGGCAAGGGGAATGGCAGTGTCCTTCTGTATCCGGTCTATGCCTACACAGGAAATCAGAATGCCGCGCGCTATGAGATCGAAGTCACGTCAAAGTATCCGGAAAATCTCCATGGCTTCTCGCCATCCGTTCACCGCATCTATGCGGCCAAGACAGAGCTCACCGATCTCTATGATGATGCGCCGCGGACGGGGACCTACTACTGGCGCGTCAGGGGAATGGACAGTACGGGGAAGCCCGTGGGGGAGTGGAGCCTGCCGCAGGAGATCAAAAATCCGGTGAAGCATTGGAAGGTGGCTGTCTATGGCGACAGCATTTCTCACGGTGGCGGTCATCTCTCCTTCGGGCCTGCTGACCTTGCCTACAGCTATGAGTCGTATCTGGACTTTCCTTCGATCAATCTTTCCCAAAGCGGGGATACGAGTGAGGCGATGGTCAAGCGCTTCGAGAAGGACGTGCTTCCTTTTTCGCCGGAGTACCTTCTCATCTTGGGCGGGACGAATAGTCTTCGCGCTGGTGTCCCGGCAGCGGATGTGATCTCTGACCTGAAGGAGATCCAGAGAAAGTGCCGCGAGCATGGTATCATGCCCATCCTGATGACGCTGCCGCCGATCAATCCTGAAAACATACAAAAGGCTTTTAATGAGCCGACCTATGAGGGCTGGAAAGCTTCTTTCGATGAGGTGAATGCTTTCATACGCGGTGAGGTCCATATCGATACTGCTGCGCCCTTTGAAGAGATGGAAGAGCTTCCCACCTGGCTCGCGCTGGACGGCATTCACGGCGACTGGAATATGAAGCGCATGATGGCGGAGGTCATCAATCGGGAATTTCCGAAGATCATGGCTGAGTAGTATTGCGGTTTGTCCATCTTCGGACTTGGGGCAGAAGTGAGAATTGTGCCGTAAGAAGGGGAAATGTCTTGGCTCCCTATCGGGGAGCTCCCCGAAAGAAAGCGGGCTCTGAGAGGCGCGGCATGTATTTTTTTATCTTGCAGTCGAAAGGGAGAGTATCGGGCGAGGCGAAGCATTTCTGACTTTTTTTCGTAAGGAATCATCATAGAATGCACCATCTTCATCTGAGATTTGCTTTAAAAATAGGTAAAGCCACTTGACAAGCATGAAACATGATTTATAATAAAAGCATGTTTTAAGAGCATAAGCAAATTGTCTGTGTCTTAAAGCAAACCATTGCCTGCGTTTCGCGTGTCTGGCGAGTCATCCCGCATGGTATACCCCTATATCATGGTTTCCCGCTTTCCCCATAGCCCCGATGACATCCCATCGCCTTCACAAGAGCGCAGGCAGAAAAGAGCGGGTCTCCCCTAATTTCCCGCTCTTTTTCTATTGCATTTTTCTGATGGATGGTCGATCTTGACTTGAGGTACTTCCACGTCCCATGCCCCGTGCAGGAAAAGATTTTCTGATTGCTCAAAAGAAAAGCGGCTCGGTGCATGCATGCCGGAGGCGGGGTTTCTGATCCTCCCGATGAAAATCAGTCCCGTCTGGCAGATTTTCTTATTTGGTAAATTGACAATTCGTTTTACTATATTTTATAATTAACCAGATACATTTGAAATAGTGTATCCTTATTTGGGGAAGAGTTGATTTTGAGTTTCCGGGGCCATTCGGAGTTTGGCCTCATTGTTCATGAAAAGGGGACATAATCATGGCACAGGCAGCAACAAGAGCAGAACGTATGGTTGGCGTTCGTGCGAATATTCTTAACACCGCTAAAAGACTTTTTTTGGAACAGGGGTATAAAAAGACAACCATTCGCCAGATCGTACAGGAGTCCGGGATCACCTCGGGCAGTATCTACAATCTGTTTGACAATAAAGACGCTGTTTTCTCGGCCATTACGAATGACCTTTGCCAGGTGATCGTGGATGAGGTAGAGAAGCGCTTCTCTGATAAACCGCTGGAATATCACTATGCAGCGATACTGGCGGTCGAGCTGTATGCGATCGAGAAGAAATCTGTTTTCCGTGAACTCTACTATGAAGCCTATACGGAGCCAAAGATTTTCGAAGCCCTGCTCCATACGCATCTGGATCTCGCAGATCACTACCTCGCAGAGGCAGACTGTATGGGCTATCTGAAGCCGGATGAATATTATGCACGCATGCCCCTTTCCAAAGGCGCCATGCTCGGCTATATGCAAGCCTTCGACTTTGACCGCACCGGTCCTGTTCGTGTGCTTCGAAGAGAGCTTGCCTCCCTCATCCTGCTGTCTCTCGGGCTGAAGAAACGGGATATCAAAGACCTGTACTCCTTCATGCTGGAGATCGAGGATGAATGCAGCGAGATCATCGAAGTGATCCTTGACAGCGTGCATCAGTCATAGAGACGGGGATAGTGAGTGAGGCTCCCGGTGGATCTGTGATTGGTGACTCGAAGGCCGCCCCAGGGCGCCGCCTCAGCCAATAGACAAATGGGTAATGATCCCAAAGCGTGAGAGATAGAGTCTCTCACGTTTTTTTATTTGAAAAAAGTTTCACAAAAGCTATTGCAATTTTATGCATAACGCTGTATAATTATCACATCGTCAAACAAGCCCATGTGAAAGGGCTGATGAAATTGTCTATATTATTTTGAAAGGCGGCATTATCATGACAGATATTAAAAGCGTAAAGAAAGTAGTTCTTGCATATTCCGGTGGTCTGGATACCTCCGTTATCATTCCGTGGCTGAAAGAAACCTATGGCTGTGAAGTCATTGCCTGCACCGTGAATCTGGGACAGCCGGAAGACTTCGAAGCCATCCACAAGAAGGCGCTCGCATCCGGTGCTGAATATGCAGAGACCCTTGATGTTCGCAAAGAATTCATTGAAGAATATGCATACAAAGTCCTTCAGGCAGATGGCCGTTATGAAGGCAAGTACCTGCTCGGTACTTCCTTCGCTCGTCCGCTGATCGGCAAATGCCTCGTCGACATGGCAAAGAAATATGGCGCTGATGCCATCTGCCACGGCGCGACCGGCAAAGGCAATGACCAGGTTCGTTTCGAACTCACCATCAAAGCACTGGCTCCACACATGAAGATCATCGCTCCATGGCGTATCTGGGATATGAAGTCCCGTGAAGATGAAATGGCTTATGCAGAAGCACATGGTGTGCCGATCGACAAGTATGATGAAAAGCAGACTGATGAAGAAAAGGCTGCACAGAAATACCCATACTCCATGGACTGGAACATGTGGCATCTGTCCCATGAAGGCGATGACCTGGAAAATCCGGCAAATGCGCCACACAAGGATATGTACCTCGTCACCTGCGATCCGGAAGAAGCTCCGGATAAGCCGGAGATCGTCACCATTGATTTTGAAAAAGGCATTCCGACCGCTGTCAATGGCAAGAAGATGGACGGCGTAGAGCTCGTCAATACCCTGAATGCCATCGGCGCACGCAACGGCATCGGCATCGATGACCTCGTAGAAAACCGCCTCGTCGGCATGAAGTCCCGCGGCGTCTATGAAAACCCATGCGGCTCCATCCTTTTCTACGCACACACCGAACTGGAACGCCTCTGCCTTGACCGCGCGACCTTCCATTTCAAAGAAATCGCTGCTGTCAAATACTCGGAACTCGTATATGACGGAATGTGGTTCGCACCGCTGCGCGAAGCACTGCAGGCCTTCGCTGACAAGACCTCTGAAACCGTGACCGGCAAAGTCACCCTTCGCCTCTACAAGGGCAACATCATGTCCAATGGCGCAGAAAGCCCGTACTCCCTGTATAATGAAGAATTCGTCACCTTCGGGGAAGATGATGTATACAATCAGGCAGATGCAGAAGGCTTCATCAACCTCTTCGGCCTGCCGCTCACCATCCGTGCCCTCATGAAGGAGAAGAATGCAAAATGAGTGATATGATGTGGGGCGGACGCTTCACGAAGGCAGAGGAAAAGAATGCACTGGATTTCAATGCATCCATTTCCTATGACTGCCGCATGTATCGTGAAGATATCGCCGGCTCTATCGCCCATGCCAAAATGCTGGCGGCTCATGGGATCATTTCCAAAGAGGATCAGGAAAAGATCACCAAGGGTCTTCTCTCTATCAAAAAAGAGATCGATGAAGGGACATTCCCTTTCTCCGTCGAACTCGAAGATATTCATATGAATATCGAAAAACGTCTCACCGAGGAGATCGGTGATGCCGGCGCCCGCCTCCACACGGCGAGAAGCCGCAATGACCAGTGCGCGCTGGATCTTCATATGTACATGAAGAGAAATATCGCGCGCCTGTCTGAAAAGCTCATCGCCGTCTTAGAAGCCCTCCTCGCTGCTTCCAAGAAATATCAGGACGTCATCCTGCCGGGCTACACCCACATGCAGCGCGCGCAGCCGGTCCTCTTCGCTCATCACATGCTCGCGTACTTTGCGATGCTCGAGCGTGACTTCAAGCGTCTCGAAGACTGCTACGATATGTGTGACATGTCGCCGATCGGCGCCTGTGCACTGGCAGGAACCACGTACCCGACACATCCCGAGGAAGAAGCGAATGACCTTCACTTCGCCTCCGTCTATGGAAACAGCCTCGATGCGGTCTCGGATCGCGACTACCTTCTCCAGTTTCTCTCCTTCGCGTCGATCTGTGCGATGCATCTCTCGCGTCTGTCGGAAGAATTCATCTACTGGTCCACCAGCGAATTCCAGTTCATCGAGCTTGATGACGGATACTCCACGGGCAGCTCCATCATGCCGCAGAAGAAGAATCCGGACATGTGTGAGCTCATTCGCGGCAAAACCGGCCGTGTCTATGGACACCTCATCGGTCTTCTGACCGTCATGAAGGGTCTGCCGCTGGCCTATGACAAGGATATGCAGGAAGATAAGGAAGGCGTCTTTGATGCCTTGGATACCCTGTACTTCGCCCTCGATATCTATGCCGGCATGATCTCCACCATGACTGTCAATGGCGATCACACCCGTGCGGTCCTTGAAAGTGACTTCTCGAATGCGACCGACATGGCGGACTACCTTGCGAAGAAAGGCCTGCCTTTCCGTCAGGCGCATGCCGTTGTCGGAAGTGCTGTCCACTACTGCATCGAGCACCATAAGGTCCTTCTGGATCTCTCCATGGAGGAATTCAGATCCATGAGCCCGCTCTTTGAAGAAGACATCAAAGAAGCCCTCTCTATCGAAAACTGTGTGAAGAACCGTGAAAGCTACGGCGGCACAGGGCCGAAGTCCGTAGAACGTCAGCAGACACATGCAGAAAAAGCCATCGCTTCCATGAAGGAAACTATGGACGCCTGGAAACAGGAGATGGCATTTCTCGTCTGATCTGGATAGTCATGCTTCTATTGGACAGCTCCCACTTGATGTAACCACGGCATTCCCGCCTGGTATAGACAATTTCACAAGCAAAAAGCCCATCGTCTGATGGGCTTTTTGCTTGTGAGAAGGGGCGGGGCATGGCGGCGGCTCTCTCATATAGCAGGATATGCGTTTTATCGGATCCGGTGAGCCGCGCGATCACTAAAAAACGAAGGCACCTCGAGGAAGATGCCTTCGTTTTTTTCTTATCTTTCCGGCGGAAGTCCCGCATATTCTCTGGCGAAGTCAGAGAAATTCTCGATGATATAGCGCTTCAGCATATCTGCCGGGGGAGAGAGCTTCTCACCTTTTTTCCACGAAAGGCTGATGTAGCGCGAGCAGCTCGGAGAGGAGATCGGCACCAGCGCGACATGGTCGCCGCCGACACCGTGCCATGTGATACGCGGCGCGAAGGATACACCGAGACCGGCGCGGATGAATTCACGTACTGTCATCGGGCTGTCACTTTCGAGTACCACGTGTGGGACAAAGCCTGCCATGCGGCAGTAGAAGTCTGTGATGGTACGAAGGGAAGAGCCTGCTTCCAGAGAAATGAATCCCGCTTTCTCAAATTCATCCAGATTGACAGACGATTTTCTGGCATGCGGATCCGTATCCGGCATAGCCAGCATGATGTCTTCCTTGAGGAGCGTCACAGAGTGGTCATTCTCGATCGGATTGATGGAGGAGGACAGGAAGAGATCCACATGATTCTGGTTCTGCTGACCTGGCTTATTGTGCTGCTGCAGGATCTCGAAACGGATATCCGGATGCTCCTGACGGAAACGGGTGAGGAAAGCCGGGATGATCATAGAAGCCGCGAAAAGGGAGATGGTGACGGTGAGCTTCTGTGCTTCTTTGGTATCCGCCAGCTCCTTCTGCGCACCGTGCAGCTCTTGCATGATGCGGTTCGTATGGCGGAGCAGGATCTCGCCATATCTTGTGAGGACGATGTTTCGGCCGCTTCTGGAAAAGAGCGGCACGCCGAGCTCGGTCTCAAGGACCTTGATGGTATGGGACAGGGACGGCTGGGAAATGTGAAGGGCTTCTGCTGCGCGCGTCAGGTGCTGCAACTCGGCTGTCTTTTGGAAATAGCTCAGGGCGAGCAATGTCAATTTCATGGAGATCCCCCAAATGATTGATAGAAAAAACAAAAAATCGAATATCACTTATAAGTATTATACTCTTACATATGGAAATTATCAATCAATCTTTCTTCTTATGCAATGAAATTTAAGAATTCGAAAAGAGATATCGGCTGTCTTGCGATTCAAAAAAGACCCGCGCATTCATTGGAGCTAAAATCATCAAGAACTGTCGGGCATAAAAAAGATAACGGACAGGAATACATGGTCAATGGAAGTGACTCATTCATAGATAACAGGCAATGGATCGATAGATGAAGTCGTGGTTCACTCGGAAGCTCGCGTTCTTAAACCTCCCCTTCATTTATAGTATAATAGGGAAAATAATAAGCATTTTGGAAAGGAGTTTTTCTATGAAGAGAAAAAAAACTGCCCCTATGACGAAGGCAGAACGCATCGCTGCCGCCATCCGTGGAGATGCAGTAGACCGTGTACCATACTCGCTGTGGTCTCATCTGCCGATAATCGATCTCGATCCCGCAGTGAATGCGGAACATACCTATGATTTCTATAAGACCTATGACGTCGATATCTTGAAGACGATGAATAACGGTATGTACAGCGTCGAAGACTTCGGTGTGACAGTCGATTATTCGGACATTGAGAGAGGCGGCGTGGCGAAAATCATTTCCACTCCGGTCCATTCGCCGGAAGACTGGCTGAAAGTCAAGCCGGTCTCACTCCATGAGGGGGCGCTGGCTCGTGAGCAGGACTATCTGAAGAGACTGCTGAAGAAGACCAATGGCGAAGTGCCGGTCATTTTCACTGTCTTCAGTCCGCTGACTACGGCAAACAAACTGTGTCCGCACATGATGGAGCACATCGCTTCCGGTCATGGAGAGCAGGTGAAGGCAGCCCTGACTGCCATCACAGAGACCACCTGCGCCCTCGTCCAGCGCGTCATCGAGCTGGGTGCGGATGGCATTTTCTTTGCGACGCAGCTTTCCTCCTATGATCTGGTGAAGGAGGATTTCTACAAAGAGTACGGCATGCCCTATGATATTGCGGTCCTTTCCGCTTCTCAGGGCTGGTGCAATGTGCTGCATGCCCATGGAAAGCACATCATGTTCCCCCTGCTTCGGAAATACCCCGTTCAGATTTTCAACTGGCATGCATGGGAATCTCTGCCGGACATCCACGAGGCGCAGGTCATGACCGGGAAGTGCATCATGGCCGGCCTTGAACGCATGGATATCACCGACGGACATAAAAATGAGCTCGAGCACCAGATCTTTGAGACACTTAGAGAGACGGGCGGCCGCCATGTCATTCTCTCGCCCGGCTGCGTCATCCGCTATCCGCTGGATCCGGAGATGCTTTCCTTTGTCAGGAAGGCCAAGGAAGCAATAGAAGAAAGACTGCTGGGGAATAGGGACTAGGAGTGACTGACGGGCGAGTGTCCGGTGACTGCATGCAGCGGGCATCGCTCTTATTTGGGGCTGTCATCATCACTTGGCGGAAACACGGATGAGATAAGTACAATTTGATTTTGGGATCTGATCGGCGCTTCCCCTGTGTCTCCTTTTTCATCCCTGATTTGCGAAGATATTTCCGATGGGATCCACGTCCGCGGAGTGGATCCCGAAATCGGCAATAAAAAAATCCCGACTTTTCGTCGGGATTTTTAGTTTCATTTATTTCTTTTCCATCGGTGGAAAGGTGGAGATCTGTGCTGCACTGTAACGGAGCTTTGGCGAAACAATCGCGTAGATCACGTAACCCATAGCGGTGACGAAGGCACCTTCCAGAATGACGGTCCAGCCGCAGCCGTAAACCGCATATACACTGTAGATGCCGCCGATGATAGCAGCGATGTTTGCGATCTTTGCTTTTTCCGGCGGTACGCCTTCTGCTTTCTGCAGATCAGAGACAGCACCCATCGCGAGGAGATAAGGGATGAGGTTGATCATGACCGCGAGGTTGATCAGGATGTTGAACTGTTTCAGGAGAGTCGGGCTGATGGTAGCGAGCGTCATGCAGAGCTGGATGCCGAAGAGGCAGGCAATCGCTACATAAGGCGAACGGAATTTGTTGACCTTGGAGAGGAAGCGCGGGAAAAGGCCGATGCTGGAGGCTTCACGAGCTACTTCCGATACAGTGAACTGCCATGCGGTCAGAGAGACGAAGCAGGAGCAGACAAGCATGCAGGAAACGATGTGGCCGACAGTGTCGCCAAACATGGAGGCATACGCAAGGCCGAAGGGAGCACCGGAGACCATGAGCTGCTGGTAAGGTACGAGTCCACCAATGATAGCCGTCGAGGTGGTGTAGCAGGCACCGGCGAGAAGCGTCCCGGCGAGGACTGCGATCGGTACGTTCTTTTCCGGATCTTCTACCGTATCAGAATTTGCACAGGCAGTTTCAAGACCCAGGAACGCCCAGATAATGACAGCAATGGAGTCTTTCATCGCCGCATAGAATGGCACATCGGACGGATTCCAAGCTTCTCTGTAGATGCTTGCATCGAAGAAGAAACCGCCGGCAAAGAGGAGACCGATGACCGGAGCCACGACGCAGATGACACCGAGAGAGGTGAATTTGCCAAATTTCTTCGGACCGACCAGACTGATGGTCGCTGCAAGAAAGAGAGTAGCAATAGTAGCGAGGCAGACTTCGACCGGCGAAAGGTCAAAGCCGAAGACATATGATCCGTAGCTGACGACGCCGCTTGCGATAGCAACATTCGCAATGATGAGGGAAATCGTATAGCAGAAGTTAGAGACGAAATTTCCCGATCGCCCAAAGCGATACTCTGCATAGCCGCCCATGCCGCCGACCTTCTTGGTGAACATGCCGCACTTGGCAAATGCATATGCGAGGATGGTCGCGCCGATTGAGGCGAGGATCCAGGCGAAAATAGAAACTGTCCCGACTTCAGCCAGTGTCGCTGGCAGAAGAATAATACCGGAACCCATCATGTTGATGGCTGTGACTGTTGTGAGTTGTACCACTCCCATTTTTTTGCTCTTAGACAAGGTTTGTTCCCTTCTTTCTTAATCCAACTCATGACGATGTCATGATGGGGGAAAAATGTTGTCCCGGACGTCTCCGGATGATGCAGTCTGAAATCATCAAGGCATGCACGAGCCCTATTTGCTTTCGATAACGGTGAAAGAAACAGGGCATAAAGAAAACCTACCGGCCACAAAGTGACCGATTCGCAGCTCAACTGCCGAAGCAGGGCGCGTGAATTTTTATTTATTGCAATATACCATAATCGAACCCGTATGACAAGACTTTTTTTGAAAAAATTTGATATTTTTTTCAGGGCAACTCCTATGAACTTTTGAGGACTTCAAAGGAAAAAAGAGAAAAACAGAAGAAAATGACAGCTATCACGGATTGGCATGGATTGGAATGATAAATCAGAATGTATCATGTTTTTTACTACAAAATTTTCATAAAACCTCAAACTGCCCTTTTTATCGTCCTTCCGGGGTTTTCATCAGAAATCAGTTTATGAATATTATGCATATTCATGTTGGAAATATGCAATTCTATACGCTTGCATTTGAGGGGCTCTTTCTGCAGTTTATCCTCTGAACACCTGAAATGGGGTGAAATTGCCCCACAATGCCTCTCAGTGACAAAAATGATAAGCTACATGAAAATGGAAGCCTTGTAATTGAGAATAAATATATTTTATTACCTGTGGTAAAGAAGAAATCTATAATGTGAAAGGTACAGGGCTTTCTTCTTTCTTGCGCACCTTCCCATGGACTCTTTTGCATGAATGGGACCCGCTTTTCGCGTTTTGTAATGAACCCGCTTGGTGGGGCTTGGCCATTAGTCCCCGCTTTCCTTGACACTCCGTTTATATTTGCTATATACTATTAAATATGACTTCCCATGGGATCCCCCATATAAGGAATAAAATTATTTAGAAAAGAGGCAAATTGTCATGGCAGAAATGCAGCGTACCCTGGTCACTAAAGAAGGCCTTGAAAATATGCAGAAGGAGCTCGACGAACTCCGCAGTGTCAAACGTGCGGAAGTCGCGCAGCGTCTAAAAGAAGCCATTGCCATGGGCGACCTTTCGGAAAACTCCGAATACGATGAAGCGAAGAATGCACAAGCGTTCCTCGAAGGCCGCATCCAGCAGCTTGAACAGCAGATCCGTACAGCACAGGTCATTGAAAAGGGAACGAAGAACCGTGTAGATGTCGGTTCTACCGTCGTTATCGAAGATATGGAAGAGCATGTGCAGGAAACCGTCACCATCGTCGGCTCCACCGAGTCGAATCCTTTCGAAGGACTGATTTCCAATGAATCTCCGGTCGGTCGTGCCCTTGTCGGTGCGAAAGCGGGCGATGTCGTCGAAGCGGATGCTCCGACCGGTGTACTGAAGTACAAGGTCATCGAGATCAAAGATAATTAAAATGATTTTTCATCCTGCACAATCCGCCATTATCTGGCGATGCAGGGTTCAGGATTCAAGGTACGGAAGCAGGACGGGCTTTTTCAAAAGTGTCCTCTCTCGGTGCACGGGACTCTGGACCCTTTTTGTGCTATTTATAAAATGAGGGTAAAAATGACAGAGAAAATGAATCAGAATAACGGGCCGAAGCTGAATGACCAGATGCTGATCCGTCGTGAAAAGCTGGAGAAGATCCGTGCGCTCGGCGTAGAACCATATGGTCAGAAGTTTGACTACGATCACCATGCATCTGACATCAGACAGCAGGCTGAGGAGCTCGAAAAGAATGAAACTCATGTCCGCCTCGCTGGCCGTATCATGATCCGCCGCGGGCAGGGCAAGACCGCATTCTGTGTCCTGCGTGACCAGAGCGGCGATATCCAGCTCTATTTCAGAAAAGATGAGCTGCCGGAAAATGAATGGGCTCTCTTTAAACTCGTCGATCTCGGTGATATCCTTGGTGTCGAAGGTGTCGTTTTCACGACCCACACCGGTGAGCTCACTGTTCGCGTCCTGCATTTCACGATGCTGTCCAAGTCGCTGCGTCCACTGCCGGAAAAATGGCATGGTCTCACCGACAAGGAACAGCGCTACCGCCAGAGATACCTTGACCTCATGGTCAATCCGGAAGTCAAAGATACTTTCGTCAAGCGTGCGGCTATGATGCGCGCCATTCGACAGTGGTATACGGACCACGGCTTCCTCGAAGTCGAGACCCCGGTCCTCCAGCCGCTGTATGGCGGTGCGAATGCGAAGCCATTCACCACCCATTTCAATGCTCTCGATATGACCATGTATCTGCGTATCGCGCCGGAGCTTTATTTGAAGAGACTGCTCGTCGGCGGTTATGAAAGAATTTTCGAGATCACGAGAAACTTCAGAAACGAGGGCATGGATACCCGCCACAATCCGGAATTCACCGCTATCGAAACATATCAGGCTTATGGGGATATCGAAGACGTCATCAACCAGACGGAACAGATCGTAGAAGCCTGCGCGATGGCTGCCTACGGTACGACCAAGTTCAAGTACGAGGATACAGAAATCGACGTCAAGGCTCCGTGGCCAAGACTCACCATGGCAGAGGCTGTGAAGAAATATACGCCAACCCATGAAGACTTCGATGCATGCAAAACCATCGATGATGCACGTGCTATCGCTGACCGTCTGCATGTAGAATACAGTGAATTTGATGGCTTTGGCAAGATCCTGGCAGAATGCTTCGATGCCTATGCAGAAGAACACCTGATCCAGCCGGTCCACATCACCCGGCACCCGATCGAAGTCTCCCCGCTCTCCAAGCTCGACCCGGCCGATCCGCGCTATACCATCCGCTTCGAGTCCTACATCTATGGCCGTGAACTCGCAAACGGCTTCTCGGAATTGAACGATCCGATCGACCAGAGACAGCGTTTCGAGATGCAGGTCGAGGAAAGAAAGCACGGTGATGATGAAGCGCATCCGATCGATGAAGATTTCCTGACGGCTCTCGAATATGGTATGCCTCCGACCGGCGGTCTTGGTATCGGTCTTGACCGTCTCTTCATGCTGATGACGAATTCTGCAAGCATTCGCGACATCCTTCTCTTCCCGGCGATGAAACCGGAAACGGCGCTCGAGAAGAAGGTCGCTAAAGAGGCAGAAGCCGCAGCGGCTGATATGGAAGAGGCAGAAGAAGCCATTGATTTCTCCAAGGTAGAGATCGAACCTCTCTTCCAGGATTTTGTAGATTTCGATACCTTCAGCAAGTCTGACTTCCGCGCCGTCAAGGTCAAGGAATGCAGCGCTGTGCCGAAGAGCAAGAAGCTCCTCAAGTTCGTTTTGGATGATGGCACGGAGAAAGACCGTATCATTCTCTCCGGCATTCATGCTTACTATGAACCGGAAGAACTGGTCGGCAAAACACTGATCGCAATCACAAACCTTCCACCACGGAAGATGATGGGGATCGACTCTTGCGGCATGCTCCTCTCGGCCATCCATCAGGAAGAGGGCGAAGAAAAGCTCCACCTCCTCATGGTCGATCGTCATATCCCGGCCGGTGCAAAGCTGTACTAATTAAAAATATATCAGGCAGAGTAAGCTTCCGTGCGTGAAGTGTCGAGTGGACAGGGAGTTGTCACTCGGACGAAGAGACAAGAATGCGATGAGTCCGTCATCGTCATCTCGTCTCGCGGTACGGAAGCTGCATCCCGCTGCTGCAGAAGGCTTCCTCCTGTAGCAAGTCAAGCAGGAGGAGGTCTTTTTTCATGCCTAAAAATAAAATTCATGAGCTGGTCATGCTCGGCATTCTGACCGGACTTGCCGTGCTTTTGTCCTACGTCTTTGCCATCCAGACGCCCTTTGTGCGCATAACCTTCGGATTTCTGCCCATCACACTCGCCGGTGCTTTCTACGGACCGTGGAAAGCGGGTCTGGTGGGCGCGCTGGATAATCTCATCGGTACCACAGTCATCGGGACGAGCATTTTCTTCCCCGGCTTCACGCTGTCTGATTTTCTGACAGGCTTTCTGTTTGGATGGTTTTTCTATCATAAGGAGATCCGATTTCCTTATGTCTGTGTGCCGTTTCTTCTTGTCATGCTTCTGATCCATCTGGGCCTCAATACCCTCTGGCTGGTCCTCTACTATGACAAGGCGGCTTCAGCCATCTTCCTGTCCCGCGTCATCAAGAATCTCCTTTGCTTCCCCATGGAGGTGGGACTGTTTCTCGCGGTGTACAAAGTGGTAGGGAAACAGGTGACAGGGGGATCAGAGATCAGAAGCTAGGGATCGGGATGGTAGGCATCTTCTAAGATGCATTTCCGCATTCCGCATAGAGGGAGACCTCACACGGGAGAAGAACGGAAAACGGAAACATGGAGTCTCTACGAAGGGGCTTTTCGTGCTGATCACATGCTGTCATTTTGAGGATGCTGCTTTAGAGAGTGCTGATCCTGCGATTGGATCAGCACTCTCTCCATTCGTTGTTTCGTAAGGAGAAACGTTATGCCAAACTATTCATTTATCGTTTCCTATGATGGCAGCCGCTACGAAGGCTGGCAGCGGCAGACACGGACGGAAGAGACGATCCAGGGCAAGCTGGAAAAGGCACTCAGGAAGCTGACGGGCGAAGATGCGCAGGTCATCGGCGCAGGACGGACAGATGCCGGTGTCCATGCGCGCGGACAGTATGCGAATGTTCAGCTTTCTGTGGCGCTGCCCATAAGGCAGCTGGAGGATGAGCTGAACCGTCTTCTGCCGGATGACATCGGTGTGTCGCGCATGAGGATAGCGGGTGAGCGTTTTCATAGCCGTTTCTCTGCGACGGGAAAATTCTATCGTTACCGCATTCGTATCGGCAGTGAAAAGAACGTATTCACGCGGCGCTATGTGTGGCAGCTGGGAGAAGCGCTTGATATTCCTGCCATGGAAGAGGCCGCGCATCTTCTGGAGGGTAGGCACGACTTCAAGTCCTTCTGTGGAAATCGGCACATGAAGAAGTCCTGCGTGCGTGATGTGAAGGAGATCTCTCTTCACGTGACGGAGGGAGAACTGGTCATGGATTTCATCGGGGATGGCTTCCTGCAGAATATGATCCGTATCCTTGTGGGGACGCTTGTCGAAGTGGGCGAGGGGGAGAGGAGAGCCTCTGAGATGGAGGATATTCTCGCGGCTCGCGATCGCACCCGCGCCGGCTTCACTGCGCCTCCCTGCGGGCTTTGCCTTGAAAAGGTGATGTATGAGTGATTGCCGGCACCGGCCCGTCGCACCATGGGCCGACCTTCCTTTCACTGAAAAAGGACTCGACTTTTCAGAGACAAAAAGGAGCTGTGAAGAAATGAATCCTCATTTCTTCACAGCTCCTTTTATTGTTTTATTTCACGACGAGTACCGGGCATTTGACGTGGTGGATGACATACTGACTGACACTCCCCATGACGAAGGAGGAAACGGCGCCCTTGCCGCTGTTGCCGATGACGACCATATCGATGCCCTGCTGCTCTACGATCTCCGTAATACCGGCACCCGGAATGCCGGTCTCTACGATCTCCTCATAGTCGAGCTCGATCGGGATCTCTTCCTTCAGCGCAGCGAGCAGTCTTTCTGCCTTGGCTTTGATATTGATGAAGCCATTTTTATCCAAAGTGACACCCATGATCGGATAGGCGGCCTCGCTGACATCAGCGATGCAGGTGACGACGAGCTCAGCGCCATAGACTTTTGCGACATCGACCGCCATTTTGAAGGCGCGTTTTGAAGCATCCGAACCATCAACCGGTACGAGAATTTTTTTGATTTCCATTTGGGGTACCTCCTTTGGATGAAAGTAAAGCGGGATAGACCCGCTATTTGACTTGACAGGGGATCCTGATTTGCCAATGACTTGCTTTTCTTATTTTATTCTAACATCATTCTGCAAAGCTGGGTATATCTTGCAAGCAAAAAATTATTTTATGGGCTATAATAGAAAAAATGAGTTTAGCGGCGGACTGCAGGTGACTATAAACGAAGAAGAGGCGATGGGCCCGCTGACAGGAAACCGAAACATCATGATGGAGGATACACTATGTTTTTCGATCTGTTTGGCAAGAACAAAGATGAATTCATCACCGCTTATGCGGGAAAGCTCGCAGAGGCGGTGCTGGAGGATGCATTGGATGAAGATGTCCTGGAAGAGCTGATCCATTACGCGAAGGAGAAGGACCTCAGCAACAAGCAGCTCGCCAGTGCACAGGCGATGGCGTGTGACAAGGTTTTTGAAGAGCTGTATCAGGAAGGCTATATGACCGATGAGGATTATGAGCTATACCAGTCTCTCATTGAGGCCTGCTATATGATGAAAGAAAAGGAGAAATATCGCTATCAGACCATCGCGAAGCGCTGCAATGCCATTTACAAGATCCAGGAGGAGGGGCTGCTCCCGAAGATCAATCCGGACTATGCCGGCGTAAAGTATCGTGAGGGCGAAGCACTTCATTTTGCCGCATCCGCCAAGCTTATGAAGCTTTCCGGTACCAATGAGAAAGGGCTGGTGATTTCCAAAGACTCGCCCTTCCGGGCGGGAAGCCTCAAGGATCCCAGCAATGGTCCTTGGAAGGAAGACAGCAATGGCGCTCTCTGGATCACTACGGAGCGTATCGGCTTCCGTGGGAAGAAGGATGCCTTCACCTTGGAGATCGCGGATCTTGACCATGCTGAGCTGGATCACGGTCCTCTTCGCTTTTTCGAAAAAGGAAAAGAAATGCCGAAAGCCGTCCGCATCGATGACTACGAGATGGCGGGGGTCATATTGACAAATTTACTGCAGAGATAGGGCCTGGGAATCAGACGTCAGACATCTGATATCTGCGAACGGTCATCTGGCAGCAGTTACCATTTTCAAAAAGGAGATCATCATGGAATTTGATCAGGCACTTGCACTTCGTAAATCCATCCGTTCCTACACGGACGAGCCGGTCTCGAAGGAAGACCTTGCAGCGCTGGTGAAAGCGGCGCTTGCTTCTTCTGTCGGAAAGCACAATGATGCGGGCTATGCCCTCTGTGTCGTGACGGACCCAGCGTTGCTTTCTGCCATCGACAAGGAAGCGGAAGAAAAGCTCGGCAAGCCGCATATGTTCTTTGAGGCACCGGCGCTCATTTTCATCTGCGAGACGAAGGAGGCCTTTGATTACCTGAAGGAATTCGATGCCGGCATCATCGCTGAGCATATCCACCTGAAAGCCTCCGACCTCGGTCTCGGCTCTGTCGTCCTCTACGGCTTCATCCGTCATCTGGGTCACGACGCAGACTATGTGAAGGCTCTCGGTCTTCCGGAAGGCACCTATCCGCTTCTTGCTGTCGCGGTCGGTCACAGCCGCATGGCTAAGATGGAGAGAAAAGGGGATCGCGAATTTGAGGTCATCTATCGCTAACCTTCTGCCACATATGCTAAAGACTACCCAAAAATAAAAAAGTACTTGACACCGCTTCTAAATAGTGATAAAGTACACACAACGAAACGATGAAGGAAAGAGTAAGCAGTCTGATGACAGCAAAGCGAGTCCGGAGAGTGAGAGCGGGCATGGATAAGATGCTGAAGTGCATTTCTGAGTTTGGCAGGCTGAAGCGATAGTAGGTCTTCCCGGGAACTCCCGATACAGGGTCAGGGTTTGTTAGAACCTTTTAAGGTATACTTGGTGACAGGTGTATGAAATTGGGTGGAAACACGAAGCTATGGCTCTCGTCCCTTATGGGACGGGAGCTTTTTGTTTGGCAAAGAAAGGATGAGGAAGAATGGGCAAGCGGATCGCAAGAGAACTCGATGAATTGAAATGGGGTCTGGCAGGCTGCCTGCTTTTCCTTGGTATCTCTGCTCCGGCTTTCCATCAGTTTTACGAGAAATCATGATGGCTGTCAGGAGTCAGAGGGCCAGCCGTAATCAAGTCTTTCGTATATCATTTACTCAAGGAGGAACACATCATGAAAACATCTCTGAAATTTGCTGCCATCGCTGCTGCTGCAGCTCTTTCCATCGGACTTCTCGCCGGCTGCGGCGGAGATCAGAAGGCCGCTTCTTCCAAAGAGGCATCCGCTGACGGCAAGACATCGGTGAAGCTGGTGCTCTCGAGCACGGAGCGTCCGCTTTCCTGGGCTGATGAAAATGGCAAGCTGCAGGGCTATGAATATGATATCTGGCAGGAAGTCAATAAGAACCTGAAGTCCTACCACCTGGATATCCAGGCCGTCCCGCCGGAGACACAGGACGTCATGATGGAGTCCGGCGATGCGAAGGTCGCTTCCGGCGGCTACTATCGCACAGCGCGTCGTGAAAAGGACTACATCGTCCCGAAGACACCGATCGGCGTTTCCTCTGTCGAAGTGTACATGAGCAAGGAAAATGCAGCGAAGTACAAGAGCCTCGAGGATGTGGTGAAGGGCGGCGGCAAGCTGGTACCGAATACTCCGAATGGCGGTATCTATAAGGTGCTGACGGACTGGAATGCAGCACATGACAACATCCTGAAAGAAGTACCGATCCAGGACGGGCTCACTCCGGCAGAACGTCTGACTTCTCTGAAGAATGGTCAGTATGATGCACTGGTGTACCCGAATAACCTTGGCGTGGAAGATATCGCGAAGGCCATGAATTTCGAGATCGTTTCTCTGGATCAGCCGATCAAAGTCAATGAGACTGTCGTCATCGTGAACAAGAATGAACAGAAGCTGGCTGATGAGATCGAAGCGGCTCTCGAAAAACTCTCCAAGGATGGCACGCTGAAGAAGATTTCTGAAAAGTGGTATCACAGAGATCTCTTCGATCAGTTGAAAAAATAGTGATCGCTGAGGGTGACTTTTTCGGGACCTATTTTTCTACTATCATTCTCTATAATCTATCATTCTCTATAATAATGTAATAAAATAAGGAGGGGCAGGAATGCCCCCCTTGTTTTTTCGGAGGTACATATGGAACATACAGAATACATCGCCCACTTGCAGGGCATCGTCCAGATCCCGACCGTTTCCTCGGTCAATGATGTGAGCACGGACTGGAGCGAGTTTGACAGGCTGCACCGGTTTCTGCAGGAAGCCTATCCTTTGATTTTTGAAAAGCTCGAAGTCACGACGATCGGGAAGGCAAGCCTGCTTTTCCACTGGAAGTCATCGCATGCGGAAAAGCAGCCTGTCATTTTCATGGCGCATCAGGATGTAGTGCCTGCGCCGCATGAAGAGCAGTGGAGCCATCCACCCTTTGCCGGCGAGATCGCGGATGGATGCCTTTATGGACGCGGCACAGAGGATTGCAAGTCGGTCCTGACATCGGAAATGGATGCGATCACAGAGCTTCTGGAAGAAGGCTTTGATCCTGATTTCGATATCTATCTGTCTTTTGGTCACGATGAAGAGGTGCAGTGCACCGATGACAAGAAGGGCTCTGTACTTGCGGCGAAGTATCTCGAAGACCACGGTGTCAAGGCGTACTGTATTTTCGATGAAGGCGGGCATGTGGAAGCTGTCGGATATCATGGAAATGAACGTCCCGTAGCGCTGGTAGGGCTGGCAGAAAAAGCACCGAATGAATATGTCCTCTATAAGGAGGGGGCAGGCGGTCATGCCAGCAAACCGGGGAAGGGGACCGTATTGGGGGATGTCGCTCGCGCGATAGCGGCCGTGGAAGCCCATCCGATGCCCTATCGCCTGACCCCGCTGGTGAAAGCGCACCTGAAAGCGCTGGCGGAGTCGGCTGATAAAAAACTGGCAAAGATCTACGCGCATCCCAAGAAGCACTGGGATGATATCGTGAAGCTGGCGAAGCACGACCGGGAGCTGGATGCGAAGCTCCACACGACCTTCGCTGTGACCATGGCAGAAGCGAGCGCACAGGCGAATGTGCTGCCCTCTCATGCGGAAGCCACGATGAGCGTGCGCATCCTGCAGGGGGATACGGTGGAATCGGTCAAGCACTATCTGGAGTCCATCATGCCCTGTGATGTACAGGTGAAAGCGACTTTCGCAGAGGATCCGAAGCCGGCTGGCAGTGTCGAAAGTGAAGCATACCATCTGATGAGCGAGACCATCTATGATATCTTCGGCAAGGAAACCCTCATCGTGCCGAATCTCATGCTGGGGGCGTCTGACTCTCGAAATTACGCGAAGGTATCGGATAATGTCTTCCGTTTCAGCGGCCGCCTAAAGACGGAGCAGTGGGGCGAAGCACATCAGGTCGATGAACGCATGCCGACCGAGCATCTCGGAGTGCCGGTCAGCTTCTTTAAAGCCTTTTTGAAAAAATACAATGAAAAGTAACCGGAGATGAGAGACGGGAAGAAACGGTGATGCAAGCAGCGAGGCCGTATGCGTACTGTCCTGCCATATCGGATAGGCGGCATTCGTTATTTTCGCGCCGCGGCCGCGGGCGAAAGCGTCTTAGGATATGCGAAGTCTCTTTCGCATATCGCCTTTGGGGCGAATCGCTCCAAAGGCATGAATATCCGGAAACCCGTTGAACGAACGGAGAAACAACCACATGTATAAGAAACCAAGTATCGGAGCCGTCCGACTGGACGGCTGGGCGCTGCTCGCCCCGATGGCGGGCGTGAGCGATCTAGCGTATCGCGTCATTGCCCATCGTATGGGAGCTGCTCTGACGACGGCGGAAATGGTCAGTGCCAAGGGCCTGTATTATAAAAATGAAAAGACCGAGGATATGCTGAAGATTGATCCCGGCGAGCACCCGGTCGCGCTGCAGCTCTTCGGAAGTGATCCGGAGATCATGGCACTCGGTGCGAAGGAAATGGAAAAGGTAGGGCCGGACATCATTGATATCAATATGGGCTGTCCCATGCAGAAGGTGGTCAAGAATGGCGATGGTTCTGCACTGATGAAGAATATCCCTCTGGCCCAGTCTATCGTGAAGGCGATGGCAGAGGCCGTCCATGTACCGGTCACCGTGAAAATGCGTCTCGGGTGGTCGCGGGACACGGAGAACTGCATAGAGCTTGCACGCGCGGTCGAAGAGGCCGGCGCTGCAGCGATCACCGTGCATGGCAGGACGCGGGAGGACTTCTATCAGGGAGAGGCTGACTGGGCGATGATCGCGAAGGTAGTGTCTGCCGTACACATTCCCGTCATCGGCAACGGCGACGTGGTAGATGGGCCGTCAGCGAAGCGCCTTATGGAGGAGACAGGCTGCGCCGCGGTCGCGATCGGCCGCGCGGCGTGGGGAAATCCGTGGATCTTCAAAGCTGTCGATACGTATCTGGAGACGGGAGAGATCATGGATCCGCCCTCCTGGGAAATGCGCCTTGCTATGTCCCGGGAGCATCTCCACGGTCTTGTCCTTGAGAAAGGAGAGTATGCGGCGGTCCGCGAGATGCGCGCGCATGCGAGCCGTTATTTCAACGGCCTGCCACAGGCGACGGCGCTTCGCCGTGAGATCATGAAGGCATTGACGGAAAAGGAATACAATGACACGCTCGATCGGTATGAAGAGGAGAAGGGGCTCCTGCCAAGTGGCGGCAGGGGACGAAGAGACTAGGAGACCGGTCTTTCCCCGATCCCCCCTTTTTTGTCATGTCAATACGCGCATCTCCGTTGGTTCTACCGGCAAATTATAAATCTCAAATCACAAGCTATGAGAGTGGCAATAGTGATAGATTGGGATTTCTAAATCGTACTTTACTCTCCCATTATATTTTACGATTTCTATACGCAAGAGAGCGCAGAAGCGCTCGATATCATTGACAAGAGAAAATAGAAATATTAGAATGATTAAGGATATTTCATGGTTGAGAGGGGCATAGATAGCTGGCTTGTGCAGTAGAAGGGCGCAGGCTTTTTCTATCATGCAGGAGGGAGCAAAGATGTCGTACAGCAGCTGGCTTTGCGGAAACAAGTGCCACATGGCAGGCATGCGTGCGCCCTTGTGTTTTTGCCATGCCATCCTTATAAGAGTATCTCATAGAAAACTCCTTTGTAGAGAGGCTGTGCGTCTGATGCACAGCTGATTTGCAGAGGAGTATTTTTGTTTTATGGCGCATGCCATAAGAGGGAGGAAATCATCATGCATGTAGGGATTGTTATGGGGAGTGATTCCGATCTGCCGGTCATGAAGAAGGCATTTTCCATTCTTGACGACTTCGGGGTCACTTATGACGTGACGATCGCATCGGCTCACCGCACGCCGAAAAAGCTCGCAGACTTTGTAGCCGCAGAAGAAGAAAAGGGCGTCGGCGCCTTCATCGCAGGCGCTGGTATGGCAGCTGCTCTGCCGGGGGTCGTAGCCAGCCTGACACTGAAGCCGGTCATCGGCGTACCGCTTTCCGGCGCCAAGCTCGACGGTATGGATGCGCTTTTCTCTATCGTGCAGATGCCTTCCGGGATCCCGGTCGCTACAGTGGCGATCGATGGCACCAAGAATGCAGCATTCCTCGCTGTAGAGATCGGTGCGGTATCGGATCCGGATCTTTTCCAGAAATACAAGGCTTATCGTGAAAAGGCAGCCAAAGAAATTTTTGAAAAAGACGCAAAACTGCAGAAGGAATTAGGAAGATAAGGAGTCAGGGTTAGCCCGAGGGGCGGGGCGTCCTTTGAAGGCGGATGAAAGCCTTGATTGAATGAGAAATTAGAAATGAGAAATGCGAAATGGCGGTGCGGCGCATAAAAAGATAGAAGCGCCGCGAATATATATGGGGCGATGCCTGCCTGAGACATTAGACATTAGACGTCAGATGTCTTCCAGCCTTACGATCTTTTAGTCTCTAGCCCCCGGTTCCTAGTCCCTAGTCACTAGTCTTACTATGATTGAATAAATGATATGAAGTCAAAAAGGAGAATACCAAATGAAAGAATATAAACCATTCAAATCCGGCAAAGTTCGTGAACTGTATGACCTCGGTGACAGCCTCGTCATGGTCTGCACCGACCGCATTTCTGCTTTTGACAACATCCTGAAATGCCCGATCCCCGAAAAAGGCTGTGTGCTGAACCGCATGTCCAAGTTCTGGTTCGATCTCACGAAAGACATCGTGCCGAATCATATGATCTCCATCGACACCAAAGATATGCCGGAATTCTTCCAGACTGCGGAATTTGAAGGCCGCTCCATGAAGACACAGAAGCTCGACATGATCCCGGTCGAATGCATCGTCCGTGGCTACATCACCGGTTCTGGCTGGGAAGGCTATCAGAAGGACGGCAAAGTCTGCGGCATCCAGCTGCCAGAAGGACTGAAGGAATGCCAGAAGCTTCCGCAGCCGATCTTCACCCCATCCACCAAAGCACCGGCGGGTGAACATGACCAGAACATTTCCATGGAGGAGGGTGAAGAATGGGTAAACCATTTCTTCCCGGGCAAAGGCAAGGAATACATGGAAAAGCTGTCTGAACTGACCTTGGCTCTTTACAACAAGTGCGCGGACTATGCACTGGAAAGAGGCATCATCATTGCAGACACGAAATTTGAATTCGGCCTCGATGAAAATGGAAACATCGTCCTCGGTGATGAAATGCTGACACCGGATAACTCCCGCTTCTGGCCGGCAAAGGGCTATGAAGCAGGCCATGGACAGCCTTCCTATGACAAGCAGTTTGTAAGAGACTATCTGAAGGCTCATCCGGGAGATACCGTACCGCAGGAGATCATCGATAAGACCATCGGTATCTATAAAGAAGCCTATGAACTTCTGACTGGCGAAAAATTTTAAGATTGGGGACTAGTAGCTGGTGACTAGGGACTAGTATAGCGATTTGTTAACTTCTGGACTTCGTGAGAAGTGGTGGAATGTCTTGGCTCCCCATCGGGGGAGCTCCCCGAAGGGGAGAGGGGGCTACGTAGCGGTATTGCCTGAAAGTGTTGGAATATCGATAGTATCGGACTATTCAACATAGTACGCTATACCGCTGGCATGCCCCATCTCGCTGCGCTCGAAATGGCGTCTCACTGGATTTTAGCGTCGCTACGCTCCTAAAAATCCAGTTCGCTTGCACATATTGCCTTCGCTGCTTCCCCCGAATGGGGGAAGCAAGTCGCTACGACGCTCATTCTGACTGCATTTGTATGCCGATTGAAAGTTCTCTTCATCGAAATACGCAATACTAGTAGCTAGGAGCTGGAAGCTAGAGACCAGTCACTAGTCACCATTTATATGTATAGGAGAATTCCCGAATGTACAAAAGTACAGAAATTTATGATGACAAACCCCATGAAGAGTGCGGCGTCTTCGGCATTTTCGACCATGATCTGTCGGCGGTGCATGAAGTGTACTATGGTATCTTTGCCCTGCAGCACCGCGGGCAGGAAAGTGCCGGTATCACCGTCACTGACGGCAAGGAAATGGAGACCTTCCGCGGTATGGGACTTGTAACGGAAGTATTCCGCAACCTGCCGGAAAAGGAAGGTCACATCGGCATCGGCCATGTGCGCTATTCCACGACTGGCTCTTCCATCCCGGCGAATGTCCAGCCGCTGCAGGCAGACAGCATCGATGGCCCCATGGCACTCGCGCATAACGGCAATCTGGTGAATACACTGAATCTTCGCCGCCGCCTCCTTTTGGAAGGTTCTACCTTCTCGACTTCGATGGATACGGAAGTCATCATTAAACTGCTGGCAAGAAGCCGCCGTCCGACTGAAGAAGAAAAATTCAAAGAACTGATGGATGAGATCCACGGCGCATATGCGATTGTCGCCTGCACGAATAAGGCACTCTATGGCTGTCGAGATCCCTTCGGCTATCGCCCGCTCGTCCTCGGCAAGACCGAAACGGGCTGGGTCCTGGCTTCGGAGACACCGGCGCTGGATGCCATCGATGCCAAATTCGTCCGTGACATCCTTCCGGGTGAAATCGTTTCCATCGATGACAATGGCGTCCGTTCTACCATGTACTGCCCGGTCGATGCTCATAAGCATGGCATCTGCTCTTTTGAATACATCTATTTTGCCCGCCCGGACTCCATCATGAATGGACAGGACATTTATCAGGCTCGCCTCAATATGGGCAGGAAGCTCTGGGAAGAGTGCCGCTTCGACGGAGACGTCGTCATGAGCGTCCCGGACTCCGGCAATGTCGCTGCTCTTGGCTATGCCGCTGCTTCCGGCATCCCCTTCGTAGAAGGGCTGCTCAAGAATAAGTACATGGGCCGTACCTTCATCCAGCCGGGGCAGAAAAAGCGTGAGCGCGCTGTCCGCATGAAGCTGAACCCGATCCGCATGAATGTCGAAGGGAAACGCATCGTATTGATCGATGACTCCATCGTCCGCGGCACGACGAGCGGCATCATCATTAACCTTCTGAGGAATGCCGGCGCCAAGGAGATCAAGCTCTGTATCAGCTCGCCGCCAGTCAAGTATCCCTGCTTCTTCGGTATCGATACCGCGGAAAGAAAGCAGCTGATCGCAGCGAAGTATTCGACCGAAGAGATCTGCTCCATGATCGGCGCAGATGCCCTGCACTACCTTTCCCTGGAAGGGCTTGCAGAGTCGATCTCCTGCATCAAGAAGGAAGATATGTGCTTTGCCTGCTTTGATGGCATCTATCCGGAACACGTTCCGCATAACGGCCTCGGAAGCATGGATGATGAGGAATAGCTGATAAATTAGTGGCTAGGGATTAGGAATTTGGGATTAGGTTTCCTGCTTGTGGCGCAGGACAAGGTGCCACGAAGCGGCCAGCATGCTAAGTGCATGTATCGTTTTTCTCGTATCGTCATTCCGAGCGAAGCCCTCGAATCTTTGTGCTACTGGCAAAATGGAGAGATGAGCAGGCATTTCAATCGATGCCTCGGTATTGCATGCCAGCTGCGGGCATTGCCTTATATAATAATGCGGCGTTTTGATTTATGCGCCGCACCATTTCCATTGAACCCTCAGAACCTATAGAACCTGCTGAACCCATTTCTAACATCTTTATTTATACATTTATACACGGAGGAACTATGGCTGAAAAGAAGAAAGGCCTGACCTATGCAGAAGCCGGCGTCGATATCGATGCAGGAGAAAGAGAAGTAGAGCTGATCAAGAAATCCGTACAGGCGACCTATACCCGCGGCGTCATGGGGGATCTTGGCGGATTCGGTGGACTCTTCCGCCTGAAAGAAGAGCTCTCCGATGATCCGATCCTTGTCTCCGGCACGGACGGCGTCGGCACGAAGCTGCGCCTTGCCATTGAGATGGGCATCCATGATACCATCGGGCAGGACTGTGTCGCTATGAGTGTCAATGATGTCCTGGTACAGGGCGCACGTCCGCTCTTTTTCCTCGACTACATTGCGACCGGCAAACTGGAACCAGAACTGATGGCAGAGATCGTAAAGGGCGTCGCAGATGCCTGCATCGAGTCCGGCTGCGCGCTGCTGGGCGGTGAGACCGCAGAAATGGCTGGCTTCTACGCTAAGGGTGACTATGATGTCGCAGGCTTTGCTGTCGGCATCGTGGATCGCAAAGACATCATCACCGGCGAAGACATCCGGGAAGGAGACGTCATCCTCGGCCTGCCATCCACGGGCGTTCATTCGAATGGCTATTCTCTGGTACGCCGCATCATCAAAGACAATGGCCTCTCGCTCAAAGAAACTTATGAAGGCTTCGACAAGCCGCTTGGCGAAGTCCTCCTTACCCCGACCCGTCTCTATCCAAGACCTGTACTTCCGGTGCTGAAAGGCGCGAAAGTCAATGGTATGGTACACATCACGGGCGGCGGATTCTATGACAATATCCCGCGCGTACTTCCGAAAGGCACCCGCGCGGTCCTCGATGCGGACAAATGGCCGATGCTTCCGATCTTCCCGTTCCTGCAGCGTGAAGGCGGCGTCGAAGCGCATGAAATGTACCGCACCTACAACTGCGGCCTTGGCATGCTCCTCATCATGAGCCGTGAAGAAGCCGAAAAGGCGAAGGAAATCCTTGCAGCCATCGAAGAACCGGTCTACGAAGTCGGCGAGATCACGAAAGGCGAGCAGGATGTCATTGTGACAGGTGGTCTTTTCCATGAGTAAGAAAATTTTGATTTTCGCTTCCGGCCGGGGATCGAATGCAGAAGCCATCCATGAAGCGACGGTCAACGGTACCATTGACGGCACTGTGATCGGCGTGATCTGCGACCATGCCGATGCCCAGGTCCTTGAACGCGCTAAGCGCTGGAATGTACCTGCGACGGTTCTCGAACGCAAAGACTTCGCGACCAAGGCGGACTTCAATGCAGCCATTCTGTCTGCTGCCAAGTCCTATGCGCCAGACCTCATCTGTCTTGCTGGATATATGCGTATCTGCGGGGAAGAGCTTGTGAATGCATTCCCGAACCGCATCATCAATATCCATCCGGCGCTTCTCCCGAGCTTCCGTGGACTTCATGCCCAGCGTCAGGCGATCGAAGCGGGCGTAAAAGTCGCAGGCTGCACAGTCCACTTCGTGGGCACCGGTCTTGACGACGGCCCGATCATCACGCAGGTCGCTGTGCCTGTCTACGACGATGACACCGAAGACACACTTGCAGATCGCATCCTTGAGCAGGAGCACCCCGCCTACGTTCGCACCGTAGCAGCTTACTGCCGTGATGAACTCCATGTAGAAGGACATCATGTGACGGGGATGCATAGGGAAAAGTGACTAGTGGCCAGGGATTAGGAGCCTCGAGTGACTGGTGACTTGAATACGACTTTCAGGCATCGCCATTATTTCTACTCTGCGGCGCTTCTATTTTATGATGCGCCGCCCCTGAACCCTGAACCCATAAATAAAAGGAGGAATATCAATGGCAATTAAAAGAGCACTGATCAGCGTATCGGATAAGACCGGTGTTGTAGAATTTGCAAAAGGCCTTCATGAACTGGGCGTGGAGATTATTTCCACCGGCGGCACGATGAAAGCCATCGCGGATGCCGGCATTCCGGTCAAGTCCGTTTCTGAAGTGACCGGTTTCCCGGAAATGATGGACGGACGCGTGAAGACACTGCATCCTATGATCCATGGCGGCATCCTTGCCATCCGTGATAACCCGGACCATGTAAAAGCGATGAAGGAGCATGGGATCACCGGCATCGATCTTGTCGCTGTGAATCTGTATCCCTTCCGTGAAACCATCGCCAAGCCGGATGTGACCCGCGCTGAAGCGATCGAGAATATCGATATCGGCGGCCCATCCATGGTTCGCGCGGCAGCAAAGAATTACAAATACGTCACCATCGTCGTCGATCCGTCCCAGTACAGCGACATTCTGGAACGCATCAAGTCAGATACGCTCACCGAAGAATTCCGTCTGGATCTCTCCAGAAAAGCCTTCCTGCATACCGGACTCTATGACTGCGCGATCGCTGACTATATGACGAAGGAAGTCAATGGCAGCAAAGATACCCTGCCGGACATCTACAGCAAAGCGTATGTGAAAGTACAGGACCTGCGCTACGGCGAGAACCCGCACCAGAAAGCCGCTTTCTACAAAGATCCGGAAGTGAAGGGCGGCATCGCGGATGCAAAACAGCTGCACGGCAAAGAACTCTCTTACAACAACATCGTCGATATGGAAGCGGCCTGGGACCTGGCCAGCGAATGGAAAGACCAGCCGGCCTGCGCCATCATCAAGCACACAAATCCATGTGGCTGCGCACTTGGTGAGAATGCACTCGATGCATTCAAGAAAGCCTTTGCGGCTGACAGCAAGTCTGCTTTCGGCGGTATCGTCGCGATGAATCGCGAATGCGACAAGGCAACGGCAGAAGAAATGAAACCGATTTTCTTCGAAGTCGTCATGGCGCCGAAATTCTCCAAGGAAGCCTTGGAAGTGCTGGAAACGAAGAAGAATATCCGCCTGATCGAAGTACCGTCCCTTACGCATGAAGAACTGCAGCTGCACAAGGTATCCGGCGGCCTCCTGATCCAGACACCGGACAACAGCACAGAGACCCGCGCGGACTGCAAGGTCGTCACTGACAGAGCACCGACTGAAGAAGAATGGAAAGCACTGGAATTTGCCTGGGTCATCGTCAAGCACGTGAAGTCGAATGCGATCGTCCTCACGAATCAGGACACCACCCTGGGCGTCGGTGCCGGCCAGATGAACCGCGTCGGCTCTGCTGACATCGCGATTGCAGAAGCAGGCGAAAAAGCGAAGGGCTCCGTCATGAGCTCCGATGCCTTCTTCCCCTTTGGCGACACCATTGAAGCCGCAGGAAAGGCAGGCATCACAGCTGTCATCCAGCCGGGCGGATCCATCAGAGATCAGGAGTCCATTGACATGGCAAATAAATATGGCATTGCGATGGTATTCACCGGACATCGTCATTTCCGCCATAGCTGAGAGAGGAAGATCGTATGAAAGTTTTAGTGATTGGGAGCGGCGGCAGAGAACATGCGCTGCTCTGGAAATTATCGCAGAGTCCGTCGGTGACGGACGTCTATGTTGTCCCGGGCAATGATGGAATGAGCGATGTCGCATCACTCATTCCTATCAAAGGAAATGATGATATCATCGACTTCGCCCGTCTCATGCAGGTCGACCTCACCGTCGCCGGTCCGGAGACCGTCCTGACCGAGGGCCTTGCGGATGAATTTGAAAAGAGAGGCATGGCCTTCTTTGGCCCGTCCAAGGCAGCGGCCCGCATCGAAGGCTCCAAAGGATTCGCCAAAGCTCTCATGAAGAAATATGGCATCCCGACAGCCGCGTATGAGACATTCGATGATGAGGAAAAAGCCATCGCTTACCTCAAAGCCAATGATACCTATCCGATCGTCATCAAGGCTGACGGTCTGGCCTCCGGCAAGGGCGTCATCATCGCACAGAGCGAAGAAGAAGCCATCGACACCGTGAAGGATATGCTCGAAGGGCATACCTTCAGCGGTGCCGGAAGATCGGTCGTCATCGAAGAATTCATGGAAGGCGAAGAAGCTAGCATGCTCTGCTTCTGTGATGGGACGAACGTCGTCCCTATGATTTCCGCGCAGGACCACAAGCGCATCTTTGACTTCGATAAAGGACCGAATACAGGCGGCATGGGTGCCTATGCTCCCGCACCGGTCATGACCAAAGAGATGTGCGAAGAAGTCAATGTCCGCATCCTCCGTCCGATCGTAGCGGCCATGAAGAAGGAAGGCTACCCCTTCAAAGGCTGCCTCTATGCCGGTCTCATGATCACCAGCGAAGGGCCGAAGGTGGTAGAATTCAACTGCCGTTTTGGGGATCCGGAAACAGAAGCTGTCCTCCCGCTCTTTGACGGCGATCTCGCTCGCGTCATGCTCGACTGCGTCCAGGGTACGCTCTCCGATGAAGCTGTCGTCTGGAAGAAAGCCTGCGCCGTCGATGTCGTGCTCGCCTCCGAAGGATACCCGGCTTCTCATTCCTCCGGCGAAGTCATCTCCGGCATTGAAGACGCAAAAAAGGCAGGTTGCCTTGTGTTCCATGCAGGTACCGTCAAGAAGAACGGCCAGTACGTTGTCAATGGCGGCCGCGTGCTGAACGTCGTTGCTCTTGCGGATACCCTCGCCGAAGCGAAGGCGAAAGCCTATGAAGGCGTCAGCCGTATCTCCTGGCGCGGTATGCAGTATCGTCATGATATCGCAGACAAAGGCCTTCTGCATCTGGAAGCGAAGAAATAAGGAAACACTGATTAAATCGTTGTCCGACTTGGCTCTTGTATTTTTATGCAAGGCGAGGAATAATCCGACGTGAATAGCGAGCTATTTAAGGAGGGTTATGACGAAGCATTGCATGAAAATACATGCCAAATCGGACTCTGCGATTGAATCAGCGTTTCCTTAAATAAAAGCTCGCGTGGATATGATCCATGCGAGCTTTTTATTGGGCTGGGGCTGCATGGAGGGCGTATGGATGTCAGAAAAGAGGTCTCACCAGTAAGAGGCTTTACTGGGGGATCCTTTGCTGAAGTCCTGACTTTCCGCCAAGTGACCTTTCACATACGACGTTTCCTTCCGTCACAAGTCACGGAATGCTCCTGATCCCTGGCGGCTGATCATCAGTCACCGCTTGCTGGATACGCCGGATCCCCTGCTACACATTCACTGCATTTCCCCCATTGACACAGGGCTACCATTAGCTTAGAATTAAGACATACTCAAAGCTCTCTATTGGGGAGTGTTGTTAGGAGGACAAACTATGAAAATGAACAAAACAGTAGCAGCTGTCGCTGCTGGTATGATCGCATTTGGCGCTTTCTTTTCCACTTCCGCTGCCGGCATCGGCTATGTAGACACCAATGCAGCTCTGCAGTCTCATCCGAAGATGCAGAAAGCACAGCTCGACATGAGACAGGCTGTCCAGAAAGCACAGGAAAATTTCGAAAAGCGCAGTCAGGGCAAGTCTGATCAGGAAAAACAGCAGATCATGACCGAGATCCAGAAAGAAATGAACCAGAAAGAAAGCTCCACCATGCAGCCGATCTTCAATGATGTTAGAAAAGCCATCCAGCAGGTTCGTCAGGAAAAAGGCCTCGATATCGTTTTGGAACAGGGCGCAGTCGTTGACGGCGGTGTAGATATTACCAAAGATGTCACAGCTAAACTCGCAAAATAACTGAAATAGAAAACTGCGGATCGGAGGAGCTTCTTTTCGATTCGCAGTTTTTTTGTAGAAATAAGAGACCGGTGGCCAGGGATCAGAGAACAGGTCATCCTCTCAAAGAAAGTGCAGGATAGAGCGGCGCGGAGAAGCGCCTTTCCGCGCCTCCGTATAAGACCGATGGGAGAAGATGCTTTTTCTCTTTTCTTCACCGGTAGGACCCGCTGCATCGGCTGCACATTTTTATCGAAAAAGGAGAACCATATACTATGGATAAACTCATGACACTCTGCGAAGCCATGATCCATTATGATCGTGGCGATGCGAAACGGATTCACCACTTTCTGAAAGTCCATGCCTTTGCCAAGCAGATCGGTCTGGAAGAAGGATTGGATGCAGAGACCCAGTTCATTCTTGAAGCTGCGGCGTATGTCCATGACATTGGCATCCATCAGGGAGAGATCAAGTATGGACGAAATGACGGCATGATCCAGCAAGAGCTCGGCCCGAAAGAGGCACTTCCGATGCTGAAGCGTCTGCACTTCACGCAGGCAGAAATCGACCGCATCCTCTGGCTCATTGCCCATCACCACTCCTATGGCTCCATTGATGGCCCCGATGCTCAGATCCTGGCTGAGGCTGACATGCTGGTGAACCAATTCGAAGACGGTGCCTCCGATGAGCAGAATAAAGCCCTCTATCACCGCTTATACAAGACCGAGACAGGCAAGCGCCTCTTCCGCGAGCTGTACTTCGAGACCTATGATCCGGTGAAGAAATAGCTGGTGGGCTAGTGGCTAGTGGCTAGGGATTAGGAGCCTCGAGAGACTAAGAGACCAGGAGGTCTCAGACTTCCTCGTATTGTCATTTCGAGCGAAGCGAGAAATCTTTGTCATTCGCGGTCAAAAGAATCATGGCAGAAACGCTCAAACGGGAAACCTGTTTCCCAAGGAACCTTCGGGCATCGCCCCATATATAATCGCGGCGAAGCCGCACCACCATTTCTCATTTCTAATTTCTCATTCAAGCCAATCCCTGAGCCCTATTTTTTACGAGGTCATCTTATGCGAGACACATCATTGGTTTTTCCCGTCGCCTCTGACGGCCGCATCCTTCTGGGGCGGAAACGCCGCGGCATGGGTTACGGCAAATGGAATGGCTTCGGCGGCAAGATAGAAGCCGGCGAGACCATGCGAGAGTGCGCCGCCCGCGAGCTCTTCGAAGAGTGCGGCCTCACGGCCAGACCGGAACGACTTACGATGGTGGGGGATCTCTATTTCCACCAGCCATCCGATACCACCTGGTCGCACGCCGGGATCATCTACCTCGCGCAGGACTGGAGCGGGACGCCGCACCTTTCGGATGAAATGGAGCCGAGATGGTTTCATCCGAAAGATTTTCCCTACGAAGACATGTGGATGGCCGACCGCATCTGGCTGCCGATGATCCTCTCCGGCAAGAGGATTCGCGGGACTGTCTACTTTGCGGAGGATGGGGATACCGTTTATGATTACGAATTTGAAGAAATGAAATAAACCGTGCGCAGAAATGATGAATTTCTGCGCTGTTTTTATACGATGCGACGCGAGGAATGGATCAGGAAGGAGAAAACATTGACATATACCGAATGGCCGGGTATCCTGTTGGCCTGGTTTGATCAAAACAAACGGGAGCTTCCCTGGCGGGAGACAAAGCCCAGAGACCCCTATCATGTCTGGGTGTCCGAGATCATGCTCCAGCAGACGCGGACAGAAGCCGTAAAGCCCTATTTCACGAGCTGGATGGAGAGATTTCCTACCATCGAAGCCCTGGCAGAGGCGGACGAGGCAGATGTACTTCACCAGTGGCAGGGCCTCGGCTACTACAGCCGTGCTAGAAATCTGCACAAAGCGGCTCTGCTCATGAAAGAAAGCTACGGAAGCGCCATGCCGCAAGGAAAGGAAGAGATCAGAGCCCTTCCCGGGATCGGCGACTACACCGCCGGTGCCATCCTCTCCATGGCTTTTGGGAAAAAAGAAGCTGCCATCGACGGGAATGTCCTTCGCGTCTACGCCAGACTCTATGGTATCGACGATGATATTTTAAAAACAGCAGGAAGGAAAAGGATCACACAGCTCGTTTGCGAGACACTGCCGGATCGGGCAGGAGATTTCAACGAAGCTCTGATGGATCTCGGAGCGAATGTCTGTATTCCCAAGCATCCCAGATGCGATACTTGCCCGCTCTCAGCCTTCTGCGAAGCCTTTCATCAGGGAAGAGTCGAAGAGCTGCCGCACCGCACGAAGAAGAAACCGCAGCAGGAATTATGCGCCGCCTGCGCCATCTGCATCAGGGACGGCAAAGTACTCCTGCACAAGCGTGCGCGGAAAGGCATGCTCGCCTCCATGTGGGAATTTCCCATGACACTTTCGGGAACGATCGAAGAAAGCAGAAAGCAGCTCGAAAAAGAGCTGCAAGGCAAAGCAGAGCAGGACCTTTGGCGCTGCACACACATCTTTACCCACCGCATCTGGCACATGATCGCTTACGAAATGGGAGACATCGTCGTTCCGGCGGGTGAATACCGCTGGTTCAGCGCGGCAGAATACAAAAAGATCCCTCTCGCAGGACCTCACGCTCGTCTGGCTGCTTTCGTAGAGAAATACCTCTGAGGGCGTCATCATGTCCAGTATGACCATCCTTGCCCTCTTCCTCATCCTCAATGCCATCACATGCATTCTCTACGGCATCGACAAGTGGAAAGCCATCCATGGCGCCTGGCGCATCCGGGAAGCCACACTCCTCACATGGACTGCCCTTGGAGGATCTCTGGGAGCTTTCCTTGGCATGCATCTTTTTCATCATAAGACCCGGCATAAGAAATTCCGTCTCCTCGTTCCGCTTTTTATGGTGATTCATCTTTCACTCATCGCGTGGTTGGTAGTAAATGCATAAGGTTTCAGGTTGATGGGTTCAAGGTTTTAGTGCGTCGCATCATAGAATAGAGGCGTTGCGAGTTTTGAAATGAGCTGCGATCTCGGTATTGCATGCCATACGAGTAGCCCCTTGGAGACGGGAGTCCTGCAGAGGGACTCCCGAGATTGGCTCCATCCAAAGAGGTGCCTAGCCTGCCCACTAGGGCGCCTTCCTATGAGGCCAAACGGGGCGCGCCGAAGGCGCAGGATAGATGTGCCTCGAAGAGGCACCCTTCTACGCAGCGGTCAGTATGATAAGTGTGCAAAGCACCACTCCGTATCGTCATCGGAAGCGAAGCTGTGGGCTCTTTGCTTCACTCGTATGCGAGTAAATGCGTAGGAAGAGAAACGAAAGCATGGTATTACATGCCATACGAGTAGCCCCTTGGAGAAGGGGCGCGCCGAAGGCGCAGGATAGATGTGCCTCGAAGAGGCACCCTTCTACGCAACGACCAGTATGCCAACTGTGCAAAGCGCCACTCCGTATCGTCATCGAAAGCGAAGCCGTAGGATCTTTACCTCACTCGTATGCGACGTAACGAGCAGGGTGAGAAATGAAAGTACGGTATTGCATATGATACGAGTAGCCCCTTGGAGAAGGGGCGCGCCGAAGGCGCAGGATGGATGTGCCTCGAAGAGGCACCCTTCTACGCAGCGGTCAGTATGACAACTCTGGAAAGCGCGACTTCGTATCGTCATTTAGAGCGAAGCGAGAAATCTTTGTCATTCGCGGCCTAGCGGTCAATGATTGGAAATTTCAAACGGGAAACCTGCTATCCACTTACCTTCGGGCATCGCCCCATATATATTGCAGCGAAGCTGCCACCACAACCCTGAACCCTGAACCCTGAACCCTGAACCCCGAAACCTCTTTCCTTTTTGAAAACGCTCCATGTAAAAACCTCTTGACACAGCCGCATCAAACTGATACAATAACACACGCTTAAGTCAAGAGCCGGTCAAACGGAGCCCGAAAGAGCGAAGAAAAACCAGTTGACAGACAAAAGCAAATGTGATATTATCTCATAAGTCGCACGACAGAGCGGC
>ENA-UEOW01000044-UEOW01000044.1-human-gut-metagenome-genome-assembly--contig:-NODE-44-length-76129-cov-8.758639_pt1:0-20000 | contig 76129 bp, 64 predicted proteins | sample MGYA00242894_ERZ507904 | MGnify/ENA primary metagenome ERZ507904 (study PRJEB26167, sample SAMN06115426) | human gut metagenome | host: Homo sapiens | place: China:Chongqing | collected... | reverse complement strand
TCCAAGGCAAAACACAGATATCGACCGATAGCGCATAGTACCATGAGGGAAAGGTGAAAAGCACCCCGGGAGGGGAATGAAAGAGAACCTGAAACCGTATGTTTACAAGCAGTCGAAGACCGCTTAATAATAAGGTCAACGGCGTGCCTATTGAAGAATGAACCGGCGAGTTATGAGGTCCAGCAAGGTTAAGCAGGAAATGCGGAGCCGAAGCGAAAGCGAGTCTTAATAGGGCGACAAGTTGGATTGCATAGACCCGAAACCACAGTGATCTACCCATGTCCAGGCTGAAGCACAGGTAAAAATGTGTGGAGGGCCGAACCTATATCCGTTGAAAAGGGTTAGGATGAGGTGTGGGTAGGGGTGAAATTCCAATCGAACGTGGAGATAGCTGGTTCTCCCCGAAATAGCTTTAGGGCTAGCCTCGAGGTAGAGATTGCAGGCGGTAGAGCACTGATCAGGAGAGGGGCCTACCCGGCTACCAAACCCAGTCAAACTACGAATGGCTGCAATTATACTCGGGAGTCAGACTACGACTTATAAGGGCCGTGGTCAAAAGGGAAACAGCCCAGATCATCAGCTAAGGTCCCAAATGCCGTGCTAAGTGGCGAAGGATGTGGCGTTTCATAAACAACCAGGATGTTGGCTCAGAAGCAGCCACCATTTAAAGAGTGCGTAATAGCTCACTGGTCGAGAGACGCTGCGCCGAAAATGTCCGGGGCTCAAGCACGGAACCGAAGCTATGGCATTGACTATGTCAATGGGTAGGGGAGCGTTCTTAACAGGAAGAAGCATGACCGGAAGGACATGTGGACCGTTAAGAAGTGAGAATGCCGGTATGAGTATCGAAAAGAAAGGTGAGAATCCTTTCCACCGAAAGCCCGAGGGTTCCTGAGCAACGATCGTCGTCTCAGGGTAAGTCGGGACCTAAGCCGAGGCGGAGACGCATAGGCGATGGACAACAGGTTGAAATTCCTGTACCGGATACAATCGTTTGAGCGATGGAGCGACGCAGAAAGGCATATGATCGCGCGACTGGAAGAGCGCGTCCAAGTGCGTATGTTGAATCGGAGGCAAATCCCTGATTCTGAAAGCAGAGACACGATGGGGAGTTATACGAAAGTATGACGAACTCATAGATCCTACACTGCCAAGAAAAACTTCTAGTGAGAAAGTATCCGCCCGTACCGTAAACCGACACAGGTAGGCGGGGAGAGAATCCTAAGGTGCGCGGGAAAACCCTCGTTAAGGAACTCGGCAAATTGCATCCGTAACTTAGGGAGAAGGATGACCTTAAGTAAGCGAAAGGGAGAAACCCCTGGAACAGAACAAGGTGGCAGAAAAGAGGCCCAAGCAACTGTTTACCAAAAACACAGGTGCCTGCGAAAGCGAAAGCTGAAGTATAGGTGCTGACGCCTGCCCGGTGCTGGAAGGTTAAGGAGAGATGTCAGAGCAATCGAAGCATTGAACTGAAGCCCCAGTGAACGGCGGCCGTAACTATAACGGTCCTAAGGTAGCGAAATTCCTTGTCGGGTAAGTTCCGACCCGCATGAAAGGCGTAATGATTTGGGCACTGTCTCAACGAGGGGCCCGGTGAAATTGAAATACCTGTGAAGATGCAGGTTACCCGCGACTGGACAGAAAGACCCCATGGAGCTTCACTGCAGCTTGAGATTGAATCTCGGTGATGCATGCACAGGATAGGTGGGAGACTTTGAAGTATGGGCTTTGGCTTATACTGAGTCGATGTTGGGATACCACCCTTGTATTGCTGAGATTCTAACACGGAGGCTAACAACCTCGTGGACCATCTCAGGTAGGCGGTTTGACTGGGGCGGTCGCCTCCGAAAGAGTAACGGAGGCGCCCAAAGGTTCCCTCAGGTCGGACAGAAACCGACCGAAGAGTGCAAAGGCAGAAGGGAGCTTGACTGCGAGACAGACAAGTCGAGCAGAGACGAAAGTCGGGCTTAGTGATCCGGTGGTACTGAGTGGAAAGGCCATCGCTCAACGGATAAAAGCTACCCTGGGGATAACAGGCTAATCTCTCCCAAGAGTTCATATCGACGGGGAGGTTTGGCACCTCGATGTCGGCTCATCACATCCTGGAGCTGGAGTAGGTTCCAAGGGTTGGGCTGTTCGCCCATTAAAGTGGTACGCGAGCTGGGTTCAAAACGTCGTGAGACAGTTTGGTTCATATCCATCGCGGGCGCAAGAAGTTTGAGGGAGGCTGCTCCTAGTACGAGAGGACCGGAGTGGACGGATCAACGGTGTACCAGTTGTCACGCCAGTGGCACGGCTGGAAAGCCGCATCCGGAAAGGATAAACGCTGAAAGCATCTAAGCGTGAAGCCCGTCCCGAGATGAGACTTCTCATCAGCAATGAGTAAGACCCCTTAAAGACGATGAGGTTGATAGGCTGTGAGTGGAAGGCCCGTAAGGGTTGGAGCGACGCAGTACTAATAGGTCGAGGTCTTAACTTGAATTTCACAAGCGCGACCAAGTGGCGGAAGCCCTTCGGAAAGCTTTTCTTCTATATAGTTTTGAGAGAACAGACACTCTCAACGATTCAGTGGCGATAGCTGTGAGGATACACCCGTACCCATGCCGAACACGGTAGTTAAGCTCACAAACGCCGAAAGTACTTGGCTGGAAGCGGCCCGGGAGGATAGGAAGCTGCTGATTAACATGAAAGCACATCTGTAGAGATGTGCTTTTTGCTTGCTTTTAAGAGAATAGTCTAGGCTGGCCGGAATCGCCGGGAGGAACAAGTTTCTGATGAACTAAGAAGGATCAATCATGTAAATGGTTGGTCCTTTTTGCTTTGCCTTCATTTGGTTCAGGGTTCAAGGTTCGGGGTTCAAGGTTGAGGTGGCGGCTTCGCCGCCTTTTTTATTGGGCGATGCCCGAAAGTGGTATTTAAGTCACGGGTTACCAGTCATAACAACGATATGAGTAGCCCCTTAGAGAAGGGGCGCGCCAAAGGCGCAGGATGGATCCACGAAGCGGTGTGAAAGACTATGTGAGATTACCTGTCTTTCTTGTACGTCATTCCGACCGAAGTGGAGGGATCTTTCTTGCAGACCGGTAAAACATGGGTGAGGGAAAGGCGAAAAAGGAAGCACCAAGGTGTCGTTTGAGTGAGGGCGCATGTGTGCATATGGCGGCAGTGCAATAAAGATCCCTCGGCTTCGCTCGGGATGACTGTGCTTGGGGAGCGGATAGATTCACAAGGGCGGCTTCGCCGCCTTTTTAGAAGATGGTATCCCCGTATCGTAGCCTTCCCCTCTAGGGGAAGGTGCCCCGCAGGGGCGGATAGGGTGACTATGGCATGGAAGACAGTTAAGATAAAGATTCCCGGTCACTCCTAGGATTGGTTCTCTTTGTTTTGCTTTCATTTGGTTTAGGGTTCAGGGTTCAAGGTTCAGGGTTGAGGTGGCGGCTTCGCCGCCTTTTTTTATTGGGGCGATGCTCTCCCATTTCGTTCTTGCCGTGGGATTTCATCCGTGTTTCTCTAGCTTTTTCATCCATTGTTGTATACAATAAAAGCAGTGAATGCCACTGCTTTTTCTGGCGCGGCATTTTGATTTTATGATAAAAAGTCCGATCGTAGGAGTGATAGTATGACAAACAGGCACTGGCTGAAGCGCGAGGTGCCCGCATGGGTGAAAGAGAAACTCATCAGTGAAGAAGAGGGGAAGGTGCTGCTGGCCCGGTACCGGAAGGGGAAACCGGGGCCGTACAAGGAGGCCTTCTTTGTGATGGCGCTGGTCTGCCTTTTAGGTGGACTGGGATTTCTGGGAGCGGGGCTGTGGAATGGGCTCACGCAGGATGAGCGGTTTCTGCTGGCACTCGTTCCTTTGCTGGTCTCGCTCCTCTTCGTGGCCACCGTGGTGCTGCTGGATCGGAGGATCCCGGATGATCCGGTCGCAGTGAAAGGGACAGCGATGCCCTTTGGCGCATCGGGGGTGCTCGATGAGGTGTCAGACTCGGCAGGAAGTCTGGAAAGGGCGCAGCGCATCGGCAAAAGGGCGCAGCTCTGGGGAGCGCTCATGGAAGAGGAGCGTCTAGAGCCGGCGAAGACGTGGCATCACCGTATGCCTGTCGTCCTGCGCGAGTCGGCTGCTGCCTTCCACGGTGTGAGCATTCTTGCTGCTTTCTGGATGGTGGCGGATTCTTTCAAGCTGACGGATGATCTCTACGTGGGTCTTTCGCTTTGTGGTTTGCTGCTTTTGGTGCTGACGCTCGTGACAAGCTCAGCGGCGTCCGGCATCTTGTATATGATCGTGTCCGTAGGGGTCTTCTATACGGCACCGGTGCGCGGCTGGCCGGAGTTCCTTTCATGGATCTACATGCTGACGGCGCTCGTGATGCTGGCGCATCTGCTGCGGGAGCGTCGTGACCGCGCTGTCGTGTGCTTCTCTTGGGTCTGGGCGGTCGGCATTCTCCTTTTGATCTTCTGGTCGGCGGGAAATATGCTGTGGCAGACGCTTTTCTTCTCTCTCGCAGCGTCGCTCACATGGATGGCGGGAGGAGCTTTCCGCTCATATGGCGTAGGCGCGGCAGCGCTCCGCTTCTTCGGTGGGATCGCGGTCTTTGCGGTGCTGCTCGAAGGTTCGTATGGGGCAGTCTGGGCAGATGTGTCGGGGAGCTACGCACTGTGGATCCTTTTCCTGCTCTTCCTTGCTGCGGATGCGGTGCTTATCGTGCGTATGGCGGTCAAGAAGGAGTGGCTCTCGATCCTTGCGGGGCTTACGCCTTTCATTATGGCGGTCTCGGCGATGATCGCGATCTTTGAATCCTCCGGGGCACTCTCTGCGACGGTGGTCTCTATTTTCTGCGCGGTCCTTTCGGTCGCCGTCATTGCCCGCGGCGTGCAGATGGATCGTCCGATGCAGCGCTGGGGCGGTGTCGCGCTTCTGGCGGCGGACGGCGTGATCCGTGTGATGGATTCGGCACTGTCGCTCTCTGAGCGTGGGCTTTTTTTTCTGATGGTCGGATTGCTCTCCGGCGCAGTCTGCTTCCTGCTGTACCTGCCTTCGAAGAGGAAACGAAAAGCGGTCTCCGCAGAGGAGGGAAAGGAGGAGGACCATGCTGAATAAGAAGCTATCTCTCATTCTCCTTGTGACGGCGGCAGTCGTAGAGCTTACGAGCCTTGTCTGGATCCGCGGCGAATATCGCAGCACGATGATCGATGGGGCAGAGTATCAGGTCCCTGCGGCGATCGATTTCAAGGGGGATTTCTATGAAAGAAATTATCTTCCCGTGACAGTGCCTCTCACAGAAGCTCCGTGGCACGGAGAGAAGGTACCGGAGAAGGGAGCGGAGATATATCTCGCGCTCACCAGGAATGCCGATGGCATGATGGAGATCACCGGGGCGCAGGATACCCGTCCCGGCGGGGACTATCTCATCACTCGCGTACTGTCGTACATCGACGGCACCGTGCATTTCCATTTCCCTGCCGACAGGATGTACATGTCGCCGGAGCAGCTCGCCAAGCTCTCGATCGTCGAGCTTTCCGAACGTGTACAGGTGAAGAATGAGCAAAAGAAGACCACGGAGACTCATATGAAAAATGAACTCTCGGCACTGATCCATATCAAGGATGGCCGCGCAGTCATTGCGAAGGTCCTCGCCAATGGTTCGCCCGTCGAGCAGACCTTCACAACGGTCGGGAAAAATATCAATGTGACCTATGCGAAAAGTGCTAAAGAACGAGATCAGTATAGTACGAGAATCAATAAAGAAGAGAAAATGCAGTGAGACTGAGAGACTAGGAGACATCAGACTGTAGACTTCAGACTCATGCTTTCGGACTTGGCGGGCGCTCGGTCTACCGTCTTCTCGTCTTCGAGTCTCATTTATGATTATTACCAAGGAGGCCATCTATGTACATCATCCTTATGCGTCACGGCGAAGCGGAGCCGGAGACAGAAGATATCGCCAATAAAAGTCGTTCCCTGACGCCGAAGGGCATGCGTCAGGCACGGAAAAGCGCGCGCATTCTCGGCAAATTTCTGAAGGACAATCCCATCCGCATCTTTACCAGCCCTTACCAGCGCACGCGTCAGACGGCGGGGATCCTCGCAGAAGAGTGTTTTGCGGAGGAGATCCATACCGCCGAAGAGCTTCTCTCCTCGAACTGGCAGATGGTGCTGAATCATCTGATCTCCGACGGCAGTCCCATCGCGCTCGTATCCCACCATCCCTTCCTGCAGTCCTACCTGCTCTCCTCCTGTAGTGCGGCAGTGAAATTTGACCTCGCCGGTATCGCCGTCATCGACTATGACCTCCGCTGGCGGCAGGGGAAACTTGTCGGCTACTTTACACCGTCGCTGAAACTGATGAAGAAAGAGTGACTAGGGACTAGAATATTCCTCCCTCGAGTAGGCCCTTGGAGAAGGGCCGCGCCAAAGGCGCAGGATAGAGTGCCTCGAAGAGGCACAATTCGTCGCAGCGGCATGAAAGCCTATGTGAGATAATCCCCGCGAGTAGGCCCTTCTCCAAGGGCGAACGCGTCTGATGATAGTCGCATATTGCAGGTAAGCGGATTGGCATGATAACGGAGCAGGATATCCCATGTAGCGGCATGAAAAACGATGTGAGCTGATCCACTGACTGCTGATCGCCCACTGTAAGCAGCTAACTATTTCCAAGGAGGTACATATGAAAAAACTACTCACCATCGCGGGCTCCGACTCCTCCGGCGGAGCCGGTATCCAAGCAGACCTGAAGACATTTGCCGCCCTCGGCACCTATGGCATGAGCTGCATCTGCGCCCTGACCGCGCAGAATACGAAGGGGGTCAGCATGGTCGTGAATACTCCGATCTCCTTGGTCAAAGCCCAGCTCGAAGCCATCTACGACGACGTAGCACCTGATGCCGTCAAGACAGGCATGCTCGGGACAGCTGCCATCGTGGATACGGTTTCTGATTTCCTTGGAAATCACCGAAGCGCACCTCTCGTCGTCGACCCTGTCATGGTCGCCACCAGCGGAGACAAACTGCTCGAGGATGATGCCATCGCACTCTATAAAGAAAAGCTCATCCCCCTAGCGGCACTCATCACGCCGAACATCCCCGAAGCCGAGGTCCTCTCCGGCATATCCATCGCGAGCGAGCCGGACCGCCGAAAAGCGGCTGAAATACTTATGACCTTCGGGTGCGAAGCCGTCCTCATCAAGGGCGGACATCACATCATGGACGCCGATGACCTTCTCTATGACGGCAAAGACTTCATCGCCTACCCCGGAGAGCGCATCGATACGAAAAATACCCACGGTACAGGCTGCACACTTTCAAGCGCCATCGCAGCAAGCCTTGCCAAAGGTCTTCCTCTCGAAGGCGCAGTAGAGGCCGCCAAGGACTACCTCACCGGCGCCATCGCGCGTGCGAAAACAGACTCCGTCGGTCACGGCCATGGTCCCGTCCATCATTTCTGGTTTTATGGAGATACATGGGGGAGGATGAAATGAGCTATCCCTTCTTTGCCTACATGTCGCGCCTGAAATACATCGCCCGCTGGGGGCTCATGCGTAGCACCATCCCTGAGAATGACGCCGAGCACACTCTCCAGACTGCCATGATCGCCCACGCCCTCGCCCTCATCCGGCAAGACATCTTCCATGAGCCGACAGATCCCGAGCACTGCGCCATGCTCGCCCTCTACCATGATGCCAGCGAAGTCTTCACCGGCGACCTTCCGACACCTGTGAAATACTTCACTCCCGGCCTCCACGAAAAGTATGAGGAGATCGAGACAGAAGCCAGGAAGAAACTCCTCGCGACCCTCCCCGAAGAACTGCAGGAAAGCTACGCATCCTATCTCGTCGCCCTTGAGCAGGATCCCCTTTGGCCTCTTGCCAAAGCCGCCGACACCCTCTCAGCCTTCCTCAAATGCGCCGAAGAAGTCCGCGATGGAAACCCGGAATTTCAAGAAGCCTATCGCACGACACGAAAAAAACTCGAAGACCTTCACATGAAAGAAGTCGACTGGTTTCTCGCCCGTTTCGCCAAGAGCTTCGAGAAGACGCTGGATCAACTGAATCAGAATCAGTAAGAGCAGCCCCTTGCGGGCGGCTCTTTTTTGTTGTGGCAGATTGGAAGACGAAGAGGTGAAGAGACTGAGAGACTGGAAGACGATAGACTTGGAGACTGCGCGGGGGGCGGATGAGAGACATCAGATGTCAGGCTGAGAGAGGACACGTTGGTGCGTAATCTGGAAACCTGCAATCTGAAAGTCTTTACTTTTAATGTCTCCCTGTCTCTGCGTCTGACGTCTTCAAGTCTAACGTCTCCAAGTTTCTTAGTCTCAAGGTCTCCGCACTCTCAAGCATGCGTTATTGTCATGGATGCATGGATTTCTATAGAGATTTGTAAAAATACGCTTTAATACTTTACTAACGGGGGGGTAATGATATCTTAATGGCATGAGAAAGAGTTTATTTTTACTTTTATCATGGTAATATCCGGGAGGGATAGGTATGAAGAAAGAAACAAAGAAACTCATTGCCGCTGGTATCGTGATGGCATTAAGCTGTGGCGCGTGGGGAAGCGTATCGGCCGCTGATCCTAATGTTGCTACTAAAGGTGAAGATAAAAATGTGAATAGCATTTATTCGGATGGTAAAATTGATGCTGGTTATTATGGATTGAAAGCTACAGGGGATGCTTCAAGTTCCACAGAAGGAAAGATATCTTTGACGACGCCAAAGGTTGAGATCCATGCTACTGGGATTGGAATCTATGCGTACAATTGGGGGTCTGTGATTGTTGGCAATACAGATACACAAGATGTCAGTATTTCTGGCGCTTCGCAAGGAGTCAAGCTGAGTAAAGGTGGATGTGCGGAGATTACTGGTGAACAGGTAAAAATAGCTAATGATATAAAGAAAAAACCGTTAATTGAGGTTGATAATGGTGTAAATGGCGCTAATAGACCTGCTCAGCTGATTGTTAAAGGAAAACAGATCGAGCTTGTGTCTGCTGGTCAGGTCATTGATGTAAAATCAAAATATTCTGCGTCACAAAGTTATCCCCAAGCTAGCGTTGTTTTGGGGGATGACTCTACGGAATCACTTAATATAAAAGGAACATCCGGCATTAAGCTTAGCTACAATTCAGAAGTAACTGGCAAAGCCAAAGATATTACTCTTACTGCAGAGTCTGCTTATTCGACGGTGGGCGTGCAAGCAACTAATGATAAAGCTAAGGTGCAACTGATCGCTAAAGACCATTTACTGGTAGATGTAACTGGCAATGGGGCGAAGTCTGTACATACTACTGGTGATACAGAAGTGAATCTCTTAGGAAATGATGTAAAAATACAGGCAACGTCAACTGGTGGTTCGGTCTATGGAGTTTATTCGGAAACAAAATCGAATGCAAAAATTTCTGGAAATACAGTAGAAATCAGTACTACCGGCGGGAAAAATGGAGGGGGCGAAATTGGCAGTGCTGCGCTGTATGCCAAGAACTCCAATATTGAGGTAGACGCGAATAAAGTAGTCATCAATACTACGAATGCAAAGGAGCATGCATTTGCTGTGTATAGCAATTGGGGCTCTGATATTAAACTTGGCAAAGATGCAAATTCTGAAGTGCAGATTTCAAGCAGCAGCGAAGGGACAGGTATAGGTGTTGCGGTAGCTTCAGCTGAAGCTGCTAAAGCCCCGACACTGGGGGATGGCAACGGGGAGACGAGCAGTACGCCGACAATTGTGGCACCAGATGGCAAAGTGACAATCAATGGTGCAAAGATCAATGTATCTACAGAAGGTAAGAAGGCTCGCGGTTTGTATGCACAGGACAATAATAAGATCAGCGTCGGAAATGCCGGCTCTGATATCCAGATTTCTGCCAAAGGCGAAGATGCTGTAGGGGTATTGGTTCTTGTCCATGGTTCTGTCGATTTGAATGGGAAAAATGCTGTAATCAAGGCGGAAAGCAATGGGAATCAAGCATCTGAAGGGATTCATGTCCAGAATAATGACATGACAGATAAGGAGCATCGTGCTACAGTCAACATAAATACCGAGAATACGACGATTCATGCCGATTCGGCTCTCGTTGCCATGAGTCACAGCGTGCTGAATGTGAACAGTAATCTGGTAACCAATGGCAAGAATGCGATCCTGACCCGTGGCAATTCGGATGTGAATATCAACAGGGATGGTAATCATACGACACAGCTGAATGGTGATATCGTATTCAACTATGATGGTGCAAGTAGCGGTACAGCCATCGATTCGAATGTCAATGTGAATCTGAATGGGGAAGGCTCGTTCTGGACGGGCAACACAAAGGCGGAATGGAATAACGGTAATCCTGGCGCCGACAAGATGAAAGTCTCTCATATGACGTTGCAAGTAGAGAATGGGGCACAGTGGAATCCAACCTCTGTCAAGGAAGTGGGGAATAACTTGACTTCGGTGGGCTCACAGGCTGTGGCGTTGAACAGTTTGAAACTGAACAACGGCGTAGTCAATCTGGATAGCGACAAACTTGGTGCAAATTCTCCCGTCAAAGTTGAAAATATCAGCGGTAACGGTACTATCACCACCAACTCCCTCAATAACAAACTTGTCATCGGTGACAAAGCAGCAGATACGAAGCTCAAAGTCGCAGGCTCGGGCGAGATCGGCGACAAGATCCTAGCGGGCAAAGCCACACTGGAAGATCTTGCTGGCACAGTTAAAGTGGATGGTAAAACAGCTTCCGATGTGGTGGAGACACAGGATGGTATCATCGCCGGCAAAATGTTTGCCAAGGTAGGTGCTAATGGCGAGATCGATGCTTCGACGATCAAGGTAGCCGTTCAGCAGCATAATCAGGCGGTCAGCAGCATGGCGAACCTTTCCCTCATGACATGGCGTCAGGAAAACAACGACATGAATAAACGTCTCGGCGAAGTGCGTGTGAGTGAAGGCAGCCAGGGCATCTGGGCCCGTATGGCGCGCGGTCAGTCTAAGTATGGACAGCAGGGCATCAAGAACCAGTACAACTACTACCAGCTCGGCTATGACAGCAAGATTTCCGATGACTGGATCCTGGGCGGTGCCTTCACCTATACCGACGGGGACAGCAGCTATACCAATGGCAGCGGCACGAATAAGTACACCGGCTTTGCCGTATACGGCAGCAATCTTCGAGATGACGGCAGCTTCATCGACCTCATTGCGAAGTATGCACACATGAAGAATGACTTCGACGTGAATGGCGGTGTAGGCAGCGGCGACTACAGCACAAATGGCCTCTCCTTCTCCGCGGAATACGGCAAGCGTTTCCATCAGGAAAGCTACTGGATCGAACCGCAGGCGGAACTGACCTACGGCAGAGTTTCCTCGGCAGACTTCACGACGAAGAATGGGGCATCCGTCCATCAGGACAGCATGGACAGCCTCGTCGGACGTCTCGGCTTCTCGCTCGGCAAGGATATCAAGCAGGGCAATGTATACGTCCGCGTGTCCTACCTCTATGATTTCCAGGGCGATACATCTGTGACGATGTCTAAGGACGGAGCAGCGACGTCCTTCAAGACCGACCTCGGCGGCGGCTGGTGGGAATTCGGTGTCGGCACGAACCTTGACCTCGGTCATGATACCCATTTCTATCTGGATGTAGAAACCACCGCGGGCGGCGATGTCGATACGCCGTGGCAGTGGAATGCAGGCGTTCGCTACTCCTTCTAAAGAAAGAGCGGATGCGCCGGCAATCGTTGAATAGCAAAAAAGAGCCTACTGAGGATGTTTTCTTCAGTAGGCTTTTTGGTATAGAGAAATCAGAGGTCAGACTGGGAGACATCAGAGGTTTAAGATCAGAGGTCAGACTGAGAGAGGACACATTGGTGTGTAATCTGAAATCTTAAATCTGAAGTTTAAAGTCTAAAGTCTAAAGTCTAAAGTCTAAAGTCCTCAAGTCTTACTGAGCATCAAATGTTTACACTAAGTTTAACAGAATGCGTTGCCTGCAGATGGAAGACGAGGGGAACAGCGTGTTATAATAACAATATACATGAGTAAAAAGCGATTTAAAGGTCTGAAGTCTCCAAGCCTAATGTCTTTTAGTCTCTCGGTCTGACGTTCTGATATCTGACATCTCAAATACCAAAGGAGCAATCATACATGAAAATACTTGTTACCGGCGGAGCCGGATTCATCGGTTCCCACTTGATGCGGACACTCGAAGCAGCAGGCCACGAAGCCATCGCACTGGACAATCTCTCCACCGGCCTTCGCGAGAACCTGCTCCCGCATATGAAGCTCATCGTCATGGATGTCCATGACAAAGCCGTCGAAGACGTTTTCCTGAAAGAGCATTTCGACGCCGTCGTGCATCTCGCGGCGCAGACCCTCGTCTCCGACTCCATGGCGGATCCCGAGCACGATATGCATGAGAACATCGCCGGCACGGTCCGTATTCTCGAGTGTTGCCGGAAATACGGCGTCAAGCGCATCATCTTCTCCTCCTCCGCGGCGACCTATGGGGATGTGGCCGATAGCGCGCTCCCGATTTCCGAGACACTGCCGCAGCAGCCGCTTTCCTTTTACGGCCTCACCAAAAAGACAGCCGAGAATTATCTCGAGCTTTACCGACTCGCTTACGGCATAGACTATGTCATTCTCCGCTTTGCCAATGTCTACGGTGAACGCCAAGGCGACGGCGGGGAAGGCGGCGTCATCAGCATTTTTGCGAAACGCATGGCTGAAGGGAAGGGCATCACCATTTTCGGTGATGGAGATCAGACCCGCGACTTCGTTTACGCCGGTGATATCGCAGACGGCATCTTGGATGCGCTCACGACCGAAGCGGCCAATACCGCCTATAACCTCAGTACTTCCGGGGAGACCAGCCTGAAAGAACTGGTAGCCATCCTCTCCAAAGTCTCCGGCAAAGAGATCGCCCCCGCCTACGACAAACCCAGAGAAGGTGACATCTACCGCTCCTCCCTGAACAACGCCAAAGCAAAATGCAACCTTCACTGGGAGCCTAAAATCTCCCTCGAAGAAGGACTCCGGCGCACCTACGAAGACTTCGCTAAAAGAGAAGGCAAATAGTAAGCCGTCGGCGGTATGGAAGCAAATGTTAGACAGTCCCCAGCGAGTAGGCCCTTGGAGAAGGGCCGCGCCAAAGGCGCAGGATGGATCCTCGAAGCGGTAGGGCGACTTATGAGAAAGTCGTAAAAAAAGAGAAAGAAGAATCTGCTGCGCAGATTTGTGCCTCGATGAGGCACATCCATCCCGGCCTTTGGCCGCCCCCTTCTCTAAGGGGGAACGCGTTTAAGAACTGTCTCATAGGGCAAGAAAACGTCCAGCATGCTAACTGAGTAGGCCCTTGGAGAAGGGCGAACACGTTTACCCGTAATCCGAAATGTCATGCAAGGAGGTTTTTCTTCATGCGCATCTATAAAAACCCTGCCATGAAAGAGCGAGCTGGCGAACTGCGGGGCCACATGACGCCGCAGGAGACGCTCCTCTGGAATTATTGTCTGAAGCGCCTTCCTGTGCAGATCTACCGCCAATATGTCATAGAAAGCTACATCGTTGATTTCTTCTGCAGGAAAGCACGGCGCGTCATCGAAGTCGACGGCGCGCAGCATTGCTCTTTGGAAGGTATGAAATACGACGAAAAGCGCAGCAGCCGCATAGAGAAATACGACATTCTCGTCATCCGCTTCTCAAACCTCGATATCGAGCACAACCTAAAAAACGTGGGGCAGTACATAGAAAATATCATTCGGGAACGCCTGCAATCGCTAGAAACAGAATCCGAACTATAAACCGTAGGACGTGACAAGTGAGCCAGTCTCAATTAACCAGTCCCCTAGAGCCGGTGCAGGATAAGGGCTTCCCTTTTTGGCAGGTAAGAAAGAACGCATCACACATCTGGATGATGCGTTCTTTTTGCGTGCAGGAAAGAAGCAGGAAGCCGGTTTTATGAGAGTGGGAATGAAAATAGGACATTGTCAATGTTGAATAAAGCTGAAAGTTGTTATATGATATGTATGTTAACTTTACAGATTCATGGGTATAACAATCGAGGCGATGAAGATGATCAGAGGAGAGGCAACACTGGCCGGCGGAAGCCGGACGAAGGAGATGGTGCTCTTTGGTTTGTTTACAGCACTGATCGCGATCGGGGCGTTTATCAAGATCCCGGTGCCGGTGTGTCCGTTTACGCTGCAGCTTTTGTTTACGACGCTGGCGGGGCTTATCCTGGGGAGTCGAAACGGGGCTTGCTCGGTGGGGCTGTATGTGCTTCTTGGGCTCGCTGGGGTGCCGGTCTTTACGGAGGGCGGCGGGCCTTCGTATATTTTCCAGCCGACGTTTGGATACCTCATCGGGTTCATCGCGGGTGCATGGCTGACGGGTTGGATCTCAGAGAGGCGCGGGGACTTCTCTTTCGGCAAGACTCTTTTTGCCAATCTGGCGGGGCTCCTGGTGGTGTATCTTTTCGGGATGGTGTATGTGTACATCATCAATAATTTCTACCTGGGGACGCCGATCGGCATCTGGCCGGTGGTACTGTACTGCTTCGTGCTGGCGGTGCCGGGGGATATCTGTCTGTGCATTCTAGCTGCGATGCTGGCATCGCGGCTAAAGAGGGCGATCGGAAAATAGCGGAGGGATTCCTTCTGCATTTCCGGACGCCGTGTGAAGGTGAGGCGCATGGGAAGGGCTCGGCGCAGGCTGCATGGCTCTCGTCCAATGCCGCACATGATATTTTCTTTCGCACAGGATGATGAATGGAGTTTGGGTACATGTTTAATGGTGAAGGGATAAACCCGTCACGTTTTATACAAAGGAAGGCATAGCAATGAGCAAGGGACTTTTTATCACGGGGACGGATACGGATATCGGGAAGACCTATGTGACGGCGCTTCTGGTAAAGACGATGCGTCAGAATGGGTATGATACGGGCTACTACAAGGCGGCGATCAGCGGGGCAGAGACGGTCGCTGCATCGGATGCGGGCTTTGTGAATGAGTTCGCGGGGATCCATGAACCGGAGGATATGCTCTTGTCGTATCTCTATCAGCATGCGGTGTCTCCCCATCTGGCGGCGCGTCTCGAGGGGCATCCGCTGGAGAAGGATGTGATCCTTGCGGCGTGGAAGCGGGTCACGGAGGCGTATCCGTATGTGACGATGGAAGGGTCCGGCGGCATTGTGTGCCCGATCCGCCACGATGAGAAGGCGGTGTACTATCTGGAGGATATCATTTCTTGGCTGCATTTGCCGGTGCTTGTCATCGCGGATGCGGGGCTGGGGACGATCAATCATGTGGTAACGACGTGCGAGTATATCGCTCATAGAAATATTCCGATCCGGGGCATCATCCTGAACAACTGGAAGGGCGGTGTGATGGAGGAGGATAATGTGAAGATGATCGAGGAGATCACGGGAGTCCCTGTCATCGCGAAGGTCGCGAAGGGGGATGAGATCCTTCATTGCGATCCAAAGGTGCTGGAAGGATTGTATCAAGAGGTGTGATGGATAGTTTGCGGCAGACAGTGGCAAAGGTGGCATTGTCCAACATGGGTTTTATACCGCTCGTAGGATCCATCCTGCGCCTTTGGCGCGGCCCTTCTCTAAGGGCCTGCTCAGATGGAGGAAAACCCCAAAACCATAAACCATAAACCATAAATCGTACACACGATTTCCAAACAACCAACAACAAAGTAAAAGGAGAGAAGTCTGATGAGTGGAATCAACTGGGAAGCGGAGGATGCGAAGTATATCTGGCATCCGGCCATGCAGATGAAGGATAATGAGGTATTTCCGCCGGTGGTGATCGACCATGCGAAGGGGTGCTATCTGTATGACACGCATGGCAAGGCGTACCTGGATATCATTTCTTCATGGTGGTGCAATCTTCTGGGGCATGCGAATCCGGAGATCAATGCGGCGCTGAAGCAGCAGGTGGATGAACTGGAGCATGTCATTTTCACAAATTTCACGCACAAGCCGGCGATCGAGCTGGCTCGTGAGCTGTCGGAGCTTTTACCGGCGGGGCTCACGAAGTTCACTTTCCATGATAATGGGTCGTCTGCGGTCGAGGCGGCACTGAAGATGGCATTCCAGTATCAGTATCAGACGGGACATCCGGAGAGGACGCGCTTCATGTGCCTGCCCGAGTCGTATCACGGGGAGACGATCGGGGCGCTCTCGGTCGGCTCGATGGATCTGTATGCGAAGATCTTCCACCCGATGCTGATGAATAATATTCATTTCAAAGGGCTGGACTGTTACCGCTGTCCATACGGCAAGACGAGAGAGACGTGCGGCGTGGAGTGTTTCGAGGACGCAGAGGCGGCCTTTAAGAAATATGGAAAGGAAACCGTGGCGTGCATCGTGGAGCCGATCCTGCAGGGCGCGGCCGGCATGCGTATCTATCCGGCAGAGTATTTGAGAAAGCTTCGAAAGCTCTGCGATGAGTACGGTGTGCTCCTGATCGATGATGAGATCGCAGCGGGCTTTGGCCGTACGGGCAAGCTCTTTGCGATCGAGCATGCGGGTGTGTCCCCGGATATCCTCTGCACGTCGAAGGGACTGACGGCAGGCTATATGCCGATGTCTCTCACCATCACGACAGATGAGGTGTACGATGCGTTCTATGATGATTTCGGTACGCACAAGGCCTTCGTCCACAGCCATACCTATGCAGGAAATCCGATGGGCTGCGCCATCGCGCTCACTGTCCTCAAGATCATGAAGCGTGACCATATCCTCACGAAGGTGAATGAGAATGGGAAGTACCTGCATGAAAAGCTGATGCAGGCTCTCGGCAGCCACAAGAATGTGGGGGAAATCCGCCACATCGGGCTCATCCATGCGATCGAGCTGGTCGAGGATCCGAAGACGAAGAAGGCCTTCGATCCTTCGCGCCGTATCGGCTGGCATATTTTCAGAAAGGCCATGGATCTGGGGCTTGTGCTTCGCCCGATGGGGGATATCATTTATTTCAATCCGCCGCTCAATATCACAAGAGAAGATCTGGATCGGGGTGTCTCCCTCTGCAAGGAAGCGGTCGAAGCCGTGCTGGGGAAGTAGAGACTGGTGGTTAGTGACTGGTGACTGGTCGTCAGAAATCAGATATCAGACTTCAAGCATAAAAAGACCCGTGATTCTCAAACGAGGGAATCACGGGTCTTTTTGTGCTTGAAGTCTAAAGTCTAAAGTCTAAAGTCTAAAGTCTAAAGTCTAAAGTCTAAAGTCTAAAGTCTAAAGTCTGAAGTCTGAAGCCTGAAGTCTGACATCTAATGTCTGACGTCTAATCCCCAGTCAATCAGAATTCCTCCACCAGCTTGTAGCCTTTGCCTTTGAGAAAGGCTTCGGTCTCGGACTCGGTGGTGCTGAAGACGGCGATCGGGGAGCTGGTCGCACGGTCGAAGGAAATGTAGAGGTAGCGGATCATGACATTGGCTGCCTGAAGGTCGCCTAAGATGCGGTCGAGGGTGCCCGGCTTGTCCGAGCCCATATCTACGGCGATGACGAGGTCGACGCGGCACTGGTAGCCTTCCTTTTCAAGGATCAAGACGGCTTCTTCCGGTTTATCTACGATGAGGCGGACGATGCCGAATTCCGCGCTGTCGTTGGCGAGCATGGTGTAAATATTGATGTTCTCCTTCGCAAGAATGGATGTCATGCGGGAGAGGGTGCCCTGACGGTTCGCCGTGAAGATGGATATCTGTTGTAACATGATGGACCTCCTTGGATGGGTGAATATATTTTTACATTGTAGCATAGATAGGGGGGAATTAGGAATGGGATTCGGGTTCAAGGTTCAAGGTTGTTGTGGCGGCTTCGCCACACATATATAATGCGGCGAAGCCGCTACCATAATCCAGAACCCCGAAGTTTGAAAGCTAGGGATTGGGGATTAGGAGTGACTAGCGACTAGGAGATATCAGACTCTCGTATCGTCATTTCGAGTGAAGCGAGAAATCTTTCTTGCAGACCGTTAAACGAAGAATGTTTGAAAGCAGAAATACGTAGCACCAAGGCGTCGTTTCCGGACCGGTGCTTATGTGATACTGACCGCAGTGCAAGAAAGATCCCTCGGCTACGCTCGGGATGACGACAGCGCGAAGCACTATCAAAACTCCGCGGCGATTCTATATTTTTATGCGCCGCACCACCATTTCGCATTTCTAATTTCTAATTTCTCATTCAAGCGAAGCTTTCGTACGGAATCAAAGGGTAGTACGCCACACGGGCTAACCCTGAACCCTGAACCCCGAACCCTGAACCCGTTCCCTCTTTCCATTCCCTTTTCTCCTTATTTATGGTAATATGGTAGCCATAGACTATATTTATAATGAGGTGCAGGAATGAATATCATCGACGAACTGAAATGGCGCGGGGCTGTGAATCAGCAGACTGACGAAGAGGGTTTATACAAGCTGGTGGGAGAGAAATCGATCTCTCTCTACTGCGGGATCGATCCGACGGGGGACAGCATGCACATCGGGCACCTGATCCCATTCATGATCCTGAAGCGTTTCCAGCTGGCGGGGCATCATCCGGTCATCGTCATCGGCGGCGGCACGGGCTCCATCGGCGATCCGTCCGGCCGTAAGACGGAGCGTGTGCTCCAGTCGGCGGAGCAGGTCAAGCACAATGCGGAATGTCTGACGAACCAGATGAAGCGGCTCTTTGGAGAGGACGGCTTCACGATGGTGAATAACTATGACTGGCTGTCGCAGATCTCCCTTTTGGATTTCCTTCGTGACTATGGCAAGCTTTTCAATATCAATACGATGCTCGCCAAGGATGTCGTGGCATCTCGCCTCGATACGGGGATCTCCTTCACGGAATTCTCTTATCAGATCCTGCAGTCCATCGATTTCAAGATGCTCTATGACAAATACGATGTGCAGCTGCAGATCGGCGGTTCGGACCAGTGGGGCAATATTACGAACGGTGTCGATCTTATCCGCAAGATGGAGGACAAGCACGATGCCTACGGCCTCACCATCCCGCTGATGCTGAAGGCAGACGGCACGAAATTCGGCAAGACGGCGGGCGGCGCCGTATGGTTGGATCCGAAGAAGACCTCGCCCTATGAATTCTATCAGTTCTGGTTCAATCAGGATGACCGCGATGTCGTGAAGTACCTGAAGTATTTCACCTTCCTTTCGAAGGAGGAGATCGATGCGCTCGAGACCGAGGTCGCAGAGCATCCGGAGCATAGAAACGCGCAGAGGAAGCTCGCAGAGGAGGTCACCCGCTTCGTTCACGGCGAGGCAGGTCTTTCGCAGGCGGAGAAGGTCACGCAGGCACTCTTCTCCGGTCATATCGAGGAACTCTCCGGCGAGGAGATCGAAGGTGCTTTCCGCAATACCAAGGGCGGCGAAGTGCATGAAGAGAGCATCAATATCGTCGAAGCACTCGTCGAAGGCGGCGTAGAGAAGTCCAAACGGCAGGCCAGAGAAGATGTGAAGAATGGCGCGATCCGCGTGAATGGCATCCAAGTGAAGGATACGGAAGCAGCGATCTCCGCGCATCCGAATACGAATGGACAGTTCATCATCATCAAAAAAGGAAAGAAAAATTATTTCTCGATCCGCATCGTGAAATAATTTGCAGGAAGGGGCTGTGAAGAAATGAATCCTCATTTATTTACAGCCCCTTTTTACTTTGCTTTCATTTGGTTCAAGGTTCAAGGTTCAAGGTTCAGGGGTGAGGTGGCGGCTTCGCCGCCTTTTCTTAGAAGATGGTATTCTCGTATCGCAGCCTTCCCCTCTAGGGTAATGCTATTAAGTTAAGGAAATTGTTAGCCACGTAACGTCTTGCTTCCCCCTTCGGGGGAAGTGCCGAAGGCAATATGTGCAAGCGAACTGGATTTTTAGGAGCGCAGCGACGCTAAAATCCAGTGAGACGCCATTTCGGGCGCAGCGAGATGGGGCATGCTAGCGGTATAGAGTGCTATGTTGAATAGTCCGATGCTATCGATATTCCAACACTTTCATGCAATACCGCTACGTAGCCCCCTCACCCCT